>Ga0070737_10001402_pt1 | contig 34687 bp, 25 predicted proteins | sample Coa_R1_10_FD_66438 | JGI IMG/M metagenome (GOLD analysis project Ga0070737, IMG submission 66438) | Surface soil microbial communities from Centralia Pennsylvania, which are recovering from an underground coalmine fire - Coalmine... | ecosystem: Environmental > Terrestrial > Soil > Unclassified... | reverse complement strand
CGATGCCGACTACCAGCGCGAGTGTCTGCGCGTTTATAACGACTTCGCCAGTGAGTTTTCGGCCACCAACCCCCAGCGCCTGCTGGGCGTGGGGATGCTACCGTTTCGGGGCCCGCTTGAATGGGCGATCGCGGAAGCCGAGCGCTGCGCCAGGTTGGGGCTGCGCGAAGTGATGATCCCGAACCTTCCGGCCCGCCCCTATCACGATCCCTATTACGAACCGCTGTGGGATGCTCTGGAGGCTATCGGTCTGCCGGTTGTAGCCCACACCGCTACCCAGGAAGAGCAACTGGACCTGGCCGTGACTTCGGTGCCGATAAACGCCTGGGTGGTGGACGAGAAGATCGTCAACATGATGCGTTGGCTGTCGCGGCTGATTGCAGGCGGTGTCCCCCAGCGCCATCCACGCCTGCGCTTTGTGATGGTGGAGAGCGGAATCGGGTGGATTCCGGCGATGCTGCGCTTTATGGACCATTGGTGGGAAGATCATCACAAATGGATGCAGCCGAGACTTGAGGAGCCGCCCAGCTCCTATTTCAAGCAGCAGTTTTGGGCGACCTTCGAGGATGATCGACCGGGTGTGATGGTTCGTCATCTGCTCAATCCCAATCACCTGATGTGGGGCTCTGACTATCCGCACAGCGAAGGGACCTTCCCGCATTCCAAGGAGCGCATCGAGCAGGATTTTGCCGACATTCCGGAGGCTGAGACGCGCCGCCTGGTTCGGGACAACGCGGCGGAATTATATGGCCTATCACTGACTTGATTTGCCGGAACGGCGCTGGTTACCGTTTCGATTGACCCTCAACGATTTGCGACTACATCGAAGGACGACAGATACTAATCGGTAAGTTGATATAATGGGAGAGATCCTCGATGGCCTCGACGGTGCAGACAGTGCTGGGTCCGATTCCGGTCGATCGGCTTGGCCTGACCCTGATGCACGAGCATCTTCGCGCCTGTTATCCGGGATGGGAGGTCGATACGACGCTGGTCTTCGACCGCGAGCGCGAGGTTGCCCGAGTCGCGGCCAAACTTGCGGCGCTCAAGCGGTTTGCAGTCATGTCGGTGGTGGATCCGTGTCCGATGGAGATTGGACGCGATCCCGCTTTCATGGCCGAAGTGTCGCGCCGCACCGGCATCAACATAATCTGCACCACCGGGTTGTACATCGAGCACGGCCTGCCGCTGGCCGGCTTTCCGCCGTACTTTAAAACGATGCGCGAAGCGCAGATCCAGCGCGTGTATACCACCGAATTGACCCAGGGCATCGGTCCGCAGCGCATCCGTCCCGGCCTCATCAAGTGCGCCACCGGACCGCATCGGATTGGCAAGTATGAGGAGCGCGCGCTGCGTGCGGCGGCGCGCACCGCGCTCGCCCTCGACGTGCGCATCACCACTCATACCACTGCTGGCTCGATGGGTAGCGAACAACTTGATATCTTCCTCTCCGAAGGCATGAAACCGCATCACATCGTGATCGGACATTCCGACATCAATCCCGATCCGGCCTATCATCGCTCGCTGATGGACCGGGGATGCTATGTCGGCTTCGACACCATCGGATTCAGCGACACCCCGCCCGACCAGGTCCGCGCCGAAAATCTGGTCGCGCTGGCCCGCGCGGGCTACGAAAAGCAGATCATGCTGTCGCAGGATAACGTCGGATGCTGGATGTTTGCCGAAGAGGACCTGCCGCAGCTTATCAAGACCCTGGAGTCCTCGCCCCGGCGCCGCTACACCTATCTTTTCGAAGAGTTCGTTCCTGGACTTTTGCGCGCCGGAGTCAGTGCGGATGCGATTGAGACCATGATGGTGCACAATCCGCGCCGCTATTTCGCGGGGGATCCCCTTTAAAGTGCCGACGTGCAGAATCGAGGACGTGTTGTGGGTTCGCTTTCGGGCAAGATCGCTGTGGTGACGGGCGCCAGCCGTGGTATCGGCAAGGGAGTTGCTCTGGCTTTGGGGGAAGAGGGCGCCACGGTTTACGTGACTGGACGGACCGTCAGCCCGGGTTCCGCGCCGCTGCCTGGCACCATCGGCCAGACCGCTGCGGAGGTCGACCGCCGCGGCGGTAAGGGCATTGCCGTGCAGGTTGACCATGGCAATGACGACCAGGTCGCGTCGCTCTTCGCGCAGATCAGGCAAGAGCAGGGCCGCCTGGACATCCTGGTCAACAACGCCTTCGCGTTGCCCGAAGACCTGACCGAGCCCAAACCGTTTTGGGAAAAGCCGCTCTTGTACTGGCAGATGGTCGATGTCGGCGTGCGTTCCAACTATATAGCGGCGTGGCATGCGGCCCGCATTATGGTCCCGCAGAAGTCGGGTCTGATCGTGGCCACCTCGGGCTACACCGGAGTCAGGTACACTTACGGCGTGGTCTTCGGCACCTGCAAGGCCGCCGTCGATCGGATGGCACGCGACATGGCAATCGAGCTGCGGCCACACAATGTAGCTTCGATTTCGCTGTGGCTGGGCCTCACCTTTACCGAACGCGCGCAGCGCGCCCTCAAAGAACATCCTGAGATGTCGTCGCAGACCGTTACGAACCCCGATGTTGCCACGTCCATTGAGTTTCCCGGCCGGGTAATCGCGGCGCTTGCCAAAGACCCGGACATCATGAAGCAATCGGGCGGCACTCACATCGCCGCCGAACTGGCGCAGCGCTATGGGGTCACTGACATCGACGGGAAAGTGCCCCCGTCGCTGCGCGCGCAGCGCGGCTCTCCACTCTACGCGCCGATTTAGCGGGCCGGACTCGTTGCCAACCCAAAAGGAGCGTCAATTGCCGGAACTCAGATTCGATAAGCGTGTAGCCGTGATTACAGGGGCGGGCAGAGGCCTGGGCCGTGCCTATGCTGTGCTGCTTGCATCCAGAGGGGCAAGCGTCGTCGTCAACGACACCGGGGGCAGCCTGGCGGGGGAAGGCATCGATGCGGGTCCTGCTGAGGCGGTGGCGCGGGAGATAAAATCCGCCGGCGGCGAAGCGATCGCCGCTACGCAGTCGGTAGCCACACCGGAAGGAGGAAACGCGATTATCAAGGCGGCGCTGGAGCGCTATGGCCGCATCGACATCCTCATCCACAACGCCGGCATAGTGCGCGCAGCGTCACTCAAGGAAATGACGCAGCAAGACTTCGACGCCGTGCTCGATGTCCACCTTCGAGGTGCTTTCCACGTTGTTCGGCCCGCCTTCATTCAGATGTGCAAGGCAGGTTACGGCCGAATCGTGCTGACGTCATCGATCGGCGGCTTGTATGGCAATCGGCGCCAGGCAAATTACGGCGTGGCCAAGGCGGGCATCATCGGATTGTCCAACGTCGTCGCGCTTGAGGGTGCCGCCGAGGGCGTCAAGTGCAACGTCATCGTGCCCGCCGCCGTGACCAGAATGGCCGAAGGCTTGGACACCAGCGCTTATCCGCCAATGTCGCCCGAAATGGTGGCGCCGGTGGTGGCCTGGCTTGCCCACGAATCCTGTTCGATCTCGGGGGAGATGCTGATTTCCATTGCCGGCCGTGTTGCGAAGGCCCTGATCATCGAGTCCCGCGGTGTATACAGAGGCAGATGGACGATTGAAGATGTGGCCGCGCAGATCGATGCCATCCGAAACATGGATGCGCCCTTCATCGCCGGCGGCGATGCCCATGCCGATCATATTCGGTATAGTTTCGAGATGGCCGCCAAAGGCCGCGCTTCGAAGTAAAATCACAACGGCAATAAGCGGTGGAGGGCCGCCGGGCCTCGAGCGGCCCGCGCCGCGGTCGGCACCGTCGACCGTGCCTTGCTCGCAGAGCTTGCGGCGCAAGGTCCTTCAGGCTAATGAAATTGAGCTCGGAGCGGACGTTCCGGCTAGAAAAAGGTACGCCGGGTTGCCTGTGGGCGAGCCGCTATCGATAAGGAGACCGCACAGATGAGTGAACGATCCGAATTGCTCAAGGCCACAGATGAGGTTATCGACGACGCGGTGAAGTATGCCGATCCCATGGTGCTTCGCGGCCTTCTGTATCAGCTCACGGGTGACGAGAGCATCGCGGCCACCAGGGTCGCCACGATGACCATCAGAAATACCGACATAACGGCGGTTACCAACCCCGCCGACGTAGCCCTGATTCAAGCCAAGGCGGCCGCATTTCTGAAGTCCTATCGGGACCAGGGCGCCGGTGACATCTCTTACGGTCCGCCCGAACGGCTGCGCCGCAGCATGAATCTTACTCTTGGAATTGATATTCCCGACTCCGAATTCGAGTTGTGGCTGGAGCAATTGGCGCTCGATCCATGGGCGCGGGGCCTGAATTGGCAGGAGCCGCCGCCGGCGCACGAGTTACAAAAATTCGTGGTAGCCGTGATCGGTGCCGGGATGGGAGGCCTGAACGCGGCCGTCCAAATGAAGCATGCCGGCATTCCATATTTCGTAATCGAGAAGAACGACGAGGTTGGCGGTACGTGGTATGAAAACCGCTACCCGGGCGCCCGGGTGGATTCTCCAAGCCGCACCTACACGCATATCTATGGAGTTGATTTCGAATATCCTAATGCTTACTGCCCGCAGCGTGAGAACCTGAAGTATTTCAAGTGGGTGGCCGACCATTTCGATATTCGCAAAGACATTACGTTCAACACCGAGGTCAAGTCGCTCATCTGGGATGAGGACGCCAAGCTGTGGGAAATCAGGGCCGAAGGGCCCGACGGGCCACGCGTTTGGCGCGCGAACGCGGTGATCACGAGCGTTGGATTCCTGGCGCGGCCGAACATGCCAAACATCGAAGGCATGGAGACGTTCGCGGGCCAGGCATTCCATACCGCCCGCTGGCCCCGCGATCTGGAGTTGAAGGGCAAACGGGTTGCGGTGATTGGGACCGGCGCCACTGGATACCAATTGATTCCGGAGCTCGCAAAATTGGTCGGCCATACCTACGTTTTTCAGCGCACGCCCAATTGGTGCTTCGACACCAAGGGATATCTGGAGCCGTTTCCGCCGCAGGTGAACTGGCTGGATCGGAACTTCCCCTACGTCAGGAATTTTATCCGCCTGCGAGTCAGTTGGCTTACGGGCCCGGACAGCGTCATGAAGACCATGCGCATCGATCCTGAGTTCAAAGATGAGCATGCAAGGAGTGAACGCAACAAGAGGGTCCGCGAGCAGCAAATCGAATTCATCAAAAGAAAGCTCGCAAGCCGGCCGGACCTTATCGAGAAGATGATCCCGGTTGCGCCTCCATACTCGGCGCGGCCCATTATCGTTGATGCGAATTACTGCATCTACGACGCATTGCTGCGCGATGATGTTACGCTGGTTACCGAGCCGATTCGGAGGATCACGCCGCGCGGGATCGAAGTTGAAGGCGGTGGTGAAATCCCGCTTGACATTATCGTTTATGCCACCGGCTTCAAAGCCAACGACTTTCTGTGGCCGATGGAGGTTCGGGGGCGGGGCGGCAAACGGATCGAGGAGTTATGGGCAAAGGACGGTGCACGTGCGTACCTGGGCACCATGCTGCCCGGGTTTCCGAATTTTTTCATGATCTACGGGCCTAACACCAACAACTTCGGCGGCCTGCAAATTGTCGATTTTGAGGAGATGGTGACGAGATTCGCGCTTGAATGCCTGGCCGGTGTGATTACTCAAAACAAGCGCGTCATCGACGTCACACTGGACGCCTATTGGCGGTACAACGATGAGGTGGATCGGGCCGAGGCGCTGATGATTTACAAGGATCCGCGCGCCCATAACTACTACAAGAACGACAGCGGACGGTCAGCGGCCAACTGCCCAATCGACGTGAGGAAGATCTGGACCTGGCTGCGCAATCCGGCCGGCCGCATGAACGGAAGACAGCCCGGCGATCCGGAGGCAATAGCCAGTCCCACCGTACGGCCGTACCTTGGGGAGGATCTCGTTGTGGAGTGAACATTGTTTGCGGCAGGCGATGGCGCCGCCAGGTCCGGCGGCCGCCATCGCGGCAGCGGAAAGAGACAGGAACGGTGAAAACCCAGGTCGAACCGCGGGCTAGCCTTTTACCCGGCGCATCGTCATCGAGTGACGAAACCGCGATGCCGGATGGGTGTTGATGGTGACCTGGGCGATTTTTCCATCAGACATTTTATAAGTGCGCCGTATTTCAAGCGCCGCCGTTCCGGCCTTGATCTTCAGCCCGGCAGCCAGCGCCGGCGAAATCAGCGCGGCGCCGATTTCCTGCTGAACTTCCGTGATCATTCGCCCGAACAGGTCTTCGATTAGAGGAAAGACCGGACCGCTATAGCGCTGCAGGAGCCTGCCTACCGCCGCGAATTCGCGGTTGATGTAATATTCAGTCCGGCACAAGGGAGCGTCGACGCCATCTTTATGCCGGAATCCGCATACGGACAGCCATTCTTCGCCGCTCCCCAGTCCGGTGCGGGATGCGAGTCTGCCGTTGATCGAAACCATCTTGATTGACTCGATCGCGAAACGCGTACCGGTGGCGAAAGCGACCAGGTCGTTGATCGACATCGCGTCGTGAACATAGAGGTCTGAGGCGCGGGGAGGAAGGACGATGGTGCCCGCTCCCTGCCGCGAAGATACCAGGTTGTCCTCGCGCAGGCGTCGAAGCGCTTCCCGCACCGTGTAGCGGCTGATGGAAAAGCGCTCGCACAGGTCATCTTCGGTCGGAAGTTGCGATCCCACCGGATATACGCCGCCTGCGATCTCCTCCTTCAATGTGCGCGCCACCTGGAGATAAAGATGCTCGGCGGGCTTGATGCCGGACGCGTAGGCGGCCCGCGGTGCGCCTTTGAACGGCCTTGCCCGATGCGACTTCAGTCCGGTCTTCGGTGCCATGGTCCCTTTTTACCAATTGCGCGCGCGCTGACAAGCGCTGGCGGCGGGGCAGAGCGGAGGGCCTTAAGGCCGGCAATAGTTGTCCGGACAAATGCGCCGACGCGATCGGGCTTTCGCTGGAAATTGTCCGCCAGTTAGGAGAGACTTGATGGCAAAAGGACGCAACCTGCGGGCGCGGATATTGACCAGGCCCGCAGACTGCAAGGCAAGGAGACGAATTGGATGTCGCTGCAAAGCGGGCGCTACACGGCCCCCAGACCGCCCAGCGTCGCTGAAGGATGGAGCCTGGAACGGCTGACGCCGCCCAGCCGGCTGTTCGGCGCCAACGGCCTGCGCACCGGCCCCGACGGCCGCATCTATGTGGCGCAGGTGACGGGCAGCCAGATCAGCGCCGTCGATCTGCGAACCGGCCAGTTGGAGACCATCAGTCCGTTGGGCGGCGAAATCATTGCCCCTGATGACGTGGCCTTCGACGCGCACGGCAATCTCTACGCCACCGAAGTGATGGACGGGCGGGTGAGCGTAATCGGTGCCGATAGGCGTCCCAGAGTGCTGCGCGACGACTTGCCTTCCGCCAACGGCATCACCTTTTACCGCGGCCGCTTGTTCATCGACGAATGCCGGCCCAGCGGCCGCTTGTTGGAGCTGTATCCGGCCGGCGGCGCGCCGCGCGTGCTGTTGGATAACATCCCCCTCCCCAACGCGCTGGAGGCCGGACCCGACGGCTGGCTGTATTTTCCGGTGATGGGTGCCAACGAAATCTGGCGCATCGATCCGCAGGGCGGCACGCCCCAACGCGTGGCTGCCGACCTGGGCATTCCCGACGCCGTCAAGTTCGACGCCCAGGGGTACATCATCTCTACCCAGGTGCAGACTGGCCAGGTGCTGCGGATCGACCCGCAAAGTGGCCGGCGCAGCGTGCTGGCCACCCTCACTCCGGGGCTGGACAATCTGACCTTCGTCGGCGACCGACTGTTCGTGTCGAATTTCGACGGTCGCATCGCCGAAGTCCTCGGCGATGGCACAACCCGCACCCTGTTGCCGGGCGGCCTGAACTGGCCGCTGGACCTGGCGGTCGGCGCTGACGGCCAACTATACGTCGCCGACGGCACGAACTTGTACGTCCTCCCGCCCGGAGGCACGTTGCGGTCGGTCGGGATGTTGTTCAGCCCAGGCTATCCGGGCTTCGTGCGCGGCGTGGCGCCGCTGGCGGATGGCTGTTTCGCGGTCACCACCGCGGGTGGTCACGTTGCGCTGTACCGGCCTTCGGAAAAGCAAAGCCAGGTGCTGGCCGATGGGCTGGATCAGCTTTACGGCGTAGCGGTCGCGTCGGGCGATGCTCTTGTGGTCGCGGAACTGGGCGCGGGGCGCGTTCTGTCGGTGCGGTCGGGCGAGGTACGGGTGCTGGCCGCCGGCCTGCGCGAACCGCTGGGCGTGACGATCGGTCCGGACGGCGCTCCGCTGGTGTCCGAGATGGGAGCGGGCCGGGTCGTCAAGCTGAGCGGAGCCGGGAGCGAAACGGTGCTCGACGGCTTGCAACGGCCGCAAGGTGTGCTGGCGCGCGGCAGCGAACTTTTGGTCGTCGATGCCGGCGCCAAGGCGCTGATTGCTTTCGACCTGCAAAGCGGGGCGCGACGCATCATCGCCGCCGACCTGCCGGTCGGCGCCCCGCCCGGCGTGACGCCCAAGCCCTTGCGCGGATTGCCGCCGTTCTCAGGCCCCCAGGGTCCTTTTGCGGGCATCGCCGCCGGCCCCGACGGCACGCTCTACCTCTCAGCCGACACGGAAGGCAGCGTGCTGGCCCTGCGCCCGGGCCCCACGCGTCGCTGAATTCGACGAAGTCGAGGAACAGACCAATGCAAGACAATCTTCTGAAGCTCGACGGCCGCATCGTCGTGGTGTCGGGTGCCGCCGGCGGCGGCATCGGCACTACGGTCACCCGGATGGTAGCTGGCGCGGGGGCGACGGTGATCGCGGTCAGCCGCTCCCAGGCGAACCTCCAGCGCCATATCGCGCCCCTCGCATCGCAGGGTCTTGCGGTGACGCCGGTGGCCGCCGACGCGCAGACCGAAGAAGGCGTGGCCGCGGTGATGGAATGCGTGCGCAGCGCGCGCGGCACGCTTTATGGCCTGGTCAACGTGGCCGGCGGCGCGGCGCCCTCGACCTGGGGCCGCTCGACGCGGCTTTCGCGGGCGGATTGGCATGCGCTGTTCGCTCAGAATCTCGATTCCATGTTCTTTATGAGCGGGGCGGTGGCCGCGGAACTGAGGGCGCAGGGGCGCCCCGGCTCGCTGGTTTCGATCTCCTCGATCAGCGGCGTCAATTCGGCGCCTTTCCACGTCGGCTATGGCGCGGCCAAGGCGGCGATGCTGTCGGTGGTGCGAACGATGGCGCTGGAGCTGGCCCTAGACGGCATCCGGGTTAATGCGGTGGCGCCCGGACCGACGGCAACCCCGGCCTCGGGCACCTACGTCGGCGAAGATGCGCAGCGCGACCGGCGGGCGATCCCGATGGGACGGCGCGGACGGCCCGAAGAAATTGCCGGTGCCGTGCTGTTCCTGCTCTCGGACCTGTCCAGCTACATCACCGGCCAGTGCCTGATCGTGGACGGCGGCATCAACCTGAGGTGGTCCCATCTGGCCGAGGATAACACGCCCGCCTTTCTCAAGGACGAATCCTTCCGCGCCGCCATGAAGCGTTGAAAGATGTCCGGACAAATTTGATTGGTTTTCATGAGATTCCGGAGTGTCTTAAGGTTGACTGCGGCGAAATCGCTGATAAGTTCAGGGCAGCATCGGATGTTTTTTCCACGCGCAAATCCCCGAAGCGCCGTGCTCAACGGGTCATGCCACAGGTCGCGATTTACCGCATAGGAGGAGGTCATGAACGAGCCGGTTGACATCACGGATTTGGTTCAAGCCGCCGAAGACCTGACCGAGCCGGTAACGATCGGCGTCGAGGCCTACATCTCACCGGAGTATGCGCGCCAGGAGCGCGACAAGCTGTGGCGCAAGGTGTGGCTGCAGACCGGCCGCGTTGAGGAGATTCCCGAAGTCGGCGATTACCTGACCTACGACATCCTCGACGACTCGATTGTGATCGTGCGCACGGCGCCCGATAAGCTCTCCGCCTACCATAATGTCTGTCCCCATCGCGGCCGCCGGCTGGTCGACACGCCGCAGGGTGCCCACCACGCCTGCGGCAGGAAGCGGCAGTTCATCTGCGGCTTTCACGGCTTTCGCTACAACCTCGCTGGCGAGTGCATCCACGTGCCCGAGAAGGAGGACTGGAAGGGCGCGCTGACCGCCCAGCGCACCCATCTGGGCGAGGTCAGCGTCGGCACCTGGGGCGGCTGGATCTGGATCAACATGGATCCCGAATGCGAACCGCTGCGCGATTATCTGGAGCCCGCCGCTACCATGCTCGATCCCTTCGAACTGCAAAACATGCGTTACCGATGGCGGCGGTGGGTGGTGTTCGACTGCAACTGGAAGGTCGCCCTGGAGGCGTTCAACGAGACCTTTCACGTCCCGGCGACGCATCCGGAGTTCACAAAATTCGGCGACTTTCGCGGATGGGCCCGGGTGCAGGGAAAACATAGTAACATCGGCTACGACGCGCCCAAGGATTTGGATGAGAACCAGGCCAAATTGCGCCTTGGCAAGGGCGACCCCCGCACCTCGACTGCGGAGATGCAGGTCTATACCTGGGAACATGTCAAGACCAACACCACCCAGACGCTGGTCGACGCGGCGGTGCGGCTGGTCGATGAATTGCCGGAAGGGACGCCGCCCGACAAGGTGCTCAAGCATTGGCTTGACTCGGCGCGGCGCGACGATGCTGCGCGCGGCGTGATCTGGCCGACCGTCGATCCGCAACATGTCGGCAAAAGCGGCACCGCATGGCAGATCTTTCCCAACTTTCAGATTGGGCACGCGTTAAACAACGCCCTGTGCTACAGCGCGCGGCCCTTTGGCTACGATCCGAATAAATGCATTTTCGAAGCTGTTACTCTTGAGCTTTATCCAAGAGGGCAGGAGCCCAAAACGCAGTGGCTTTACACGCCGGTGGACGACCCGGCATGGCTGAGCGTCCTGCCGCAGGACTTTTCCAACATGGCCGCCGTGCAGCAGGGCATGAAGTCGGCCGGTTTCCGCGGCACGCTGCCCAATCCCTATCGGGAGCGCAGCATCGCCAATCTTCACCGCAATCTGGCCAAATACATGGGCACCGGCGCGCCGCGCAAGCTGAGATGAACAACGCGGCGACCGTAATCGCATTGCGCGCCGGAGTTTTTACATTCGGTGATGCTCCTTGGTGCCATTCGCAGCCACCGAGCGTCAGTGCGAGAACAATCGCCGGGTGGAAGCCTGCGCCAGGCAGCCGGTACGAGGTGACGGCGGCGGGAGAGGATCATCGATGAAGGTCAATATCGGCGTATTCGCACACAATTCCAAAGACTGGGAGCGTATTCAGAGCGGGGATTATAGCCGTCCGCCCGCCACGCCAGATTACGAATTTGTCCAGCGAGCATGTGCGCTCGCCGATCTGGCCGAGCCGCTTGGCTTTGACGGTATCTGGGCGCCGGAACACCAGGGTACTCCGTATGGAATGACGCCCAACCCCATCCAGACCCTTACCTATTTCGCCGGCCGCACCAGGCATATCAGCCTGGGATCTATGGTGGTAGTCACTCCATGGTGGAATCCTATCCGCCTGGCGCATCAGATCGCCTATCTGGACATCGTCTCCAACGGGCGTTACGACACGATTGGACTTGGACGCGGCGTTTCGAAATCCGAGTTCGACGCGGTCGGAGTCCCGCGGGAGGAAAGCCGCCAGCGTTTCGATGAAACCCTCGATATCCTGAAACTGGCCTTTTCCCAGGAGCGCTTTTCCTACGAGGGAAAGATCTTCAAGATCCCCGAGATGTCGCTGCGCCCGGCGCCCAAGAGCCGGGATTTGTTTTCACGTATCTATGGTTCCTCTTCCAACCGCGATTCGCTCGAAATACTCTCGCGGCGCGGGATGGTGCCGCTGTTCGTCGGCAACAAGCCGCTTGAGGAAGCCGGGCAAGACGTGCGCCTGGTGAATACTATCCGGCGGGAAATCGGATTGCCTCCCTGCCAGCCCAAGAACGTCCTGTTCATGTACTGCACGTCCACGAAGGAAGAGGCCAAGCGGGCCGACGAGTACATACTGACCGCCGGCAGAGACGTCGCGCTTCACTATGGATTCGCGGACCCCTCCAATTTCATCGGGGTCAAGGGATACGAAGCCTATGCAAACCGGGCCGCCGGCGCCACGGCTGTGCTGGCTGCGGTCGCAAGCGGGATCGAGCAAGGCAAAGCAAAAACTCCGGGATATCATCCGTCGAACCTGATGATCGGAACGCCCGAGGAGGTCATCGAACGGATAATCGCCGCCCAGAAGGCCTGTTCTTTCTCGGAGATCACCATCGTTCCGCAATTCGGCACCATGCCCTACGACGAGGCCGAGAAGAGCACGAGATTGTTCGCCAGGGAGGTTTTGCCCGTCATCCACAAAATGGAGGCGCCGCTCAACGCGGCTGCGCTTCCTGCCGGCGCCTAGCCTAAATACAATTGGAGATGACGCCCGACTCATGGCATACGATACAAATTGTACGCCGACGCAGACCCCCGAAGTCGATCTGCCCGCGCTGCAGAAAAAATACCGCCAGGAACGCGACAAGCGCATTCGGCCCGAAGGCGGGCAACAATATATTGAAGCGGCGGACGGCTTCGCGGAATACTATGAAGCCGATCCCTATTCTGCGCCGGTGGTACGCGACGCGATCCGCGAAGATATCGACGTCGCCGTCCTGGGCGGCGGCTTCGCAGGCCTGATTTGCGCCGCGCGCATCAAGCAAACCGGCGTCTCCAATCTGCGTATTATCGATTTGGCCGGCGACTTCGGCGGCGCCTGGTACTGGAACCGCTATCCGGGTATCCAATGCGATACCGATTCCTGTTGCTACCTGCCGCTGCTCGAAGAGGTGAACTACATTCCCAAGGACAAGTACGCCTACGGAGCCGAAGTTTACGAACATTGCCGGCGGATCGGCCGGCATTTCGGCCTGTATGAGGGCGCGCTCTTCGGCACTCTGGTCCGCTCACTGCGCTGGGATGAATCGATCAAGCGCTGGCGAATCGCGACCAACCGCGGCGACGATCTCCGGGCGCGCTTCGTGGTCATGTGTCCAGGTCCCTTCAACCGGCCGAAGCTGCCGGGCATCCCCGGAATCCGCAGTTTCAAGGGGCATACGTTTCACACCGCGCGCTGGGACTACAACTATACCGGCGGTGATATGACGGGCGGGCTGAACAAGCTGGGCGACAAGCGCGTTGCGATTATCGGTACCGGCGCCAGCGCCATCCAGTGCATCCCCTTCCTCGCCCGTTATGCCCGCCACCTGTTCGTCTTGCAGCGCACCCCTTCCTACATCGACGATCGCGGCAACCAGCCGGTGGATGCGGCGATGATAAGAGCCCAGGGGCCGGGCTGGCAGAAACGGCGGCAGGCCAATTTCCACACCGCGGCATTCGTCGGGTTTGGTCCGGGTGAGCCCGACCTGGTGTGCGACGGCTGGACCGAGGTCAGCCGCAACATGGCGGCCAGGCTGGAGGCGATGGGATGGCCCAAGCTGACGCCCCAACAGTTGATGGAACTGCGCGAGCTGGAAGACTACAAGGCCATGGAGCGCCTGCGCCGCCGCATCGACAGCGTCGTCAAGGACCGCAAAACGGCCGAGGCCCTCAAGCCTTACTACCGGTTCCTGTGCAAGCGCCCGTGCTTTTCCGACGAATATCTGCCGACCTTCAATCGTCCCAATGTCACGCTGGTCGATGTATCGGGCTCCAGGGGCGTGGAGCGAATCACAGAAAATGGAATCGTCGCCCACGGCGTCGAATATCAGGTCGATTGCATCATCTTTGCCAGCGGCTTCGAGATCACGACCGAGCTCAGGCGCCGCTTCGGCATCGACCCGTTCGCGGGGCGCAACGGCCTGTCGCTGTACGATCACTGGGCCGACGGCTACCGGACGTTGCATGGCATGATGAGCCACGGGTTCCCCAATTGCTTCTTTACCGGCTTCACGCAGGCCGGCGTGTCGGCGAACACGACCGCGATGTTCGAGCAGCAGGGCGGTCACATCTCCTGGATCATCAGGGAGACGTTGGCGCGCGGAGCCGCCACCGTGGAACCTACTCGGCAGGCCCAGGACGAGTGGGTGCGGGTCATCCGGGAGACCTCGGTCACCGACCGGGAATTCTGGCGTGAATGCACGCCCGGCTATTACAACAACGAGGGCGAACAGACCTTCCGCTCTCACCTGGGTGAGCCTTACGGCCCCGGTTTTTACGCCTTCGAGCAACTGCTGAAGGAATGGCGCGACAAGGGCGATATGGAGGGCCTGGTCCTGAGCACCTGATCCAGAGCACGGCGGCTTTCGGCTGTGCGCTCATCGACGCAGGATCTCCACCTTTGCCGGTTCGCATCTGTCAATCCGGCCGGCAGCCAAAGAAGTATCGCTACATCCCGATCTGAGACTTTGCCGCCGCCTTGAGCAGCTCAACCGCGTCGGGTTGGACCAGGAATCCGGCCTTGACCGCATCGTGTGCCGCCTGACCCCACTGCGACACGAACTGACCGTGATTCTTGTACAGGCCCGCCAGCTCGGCCGGACTGAAGGGTATGGTGCGGCCGAACAGGAAGCAGAACGCGGCGCCGGTGTTGCCGACGCCGCTGAGTGTGGCCACTGGCGCATCAACCTGCGGAGTGCGTATGCCGCCCAGCACGTTGCCGTGGGCATCGGTCGCGAACACGACCGGTGAGACGCCGATGGTTCGCAGGCGCGGCGCGACCGGCGGCACAGTGCCTTCCTTTACCCAACGGTCGAGCTGGAAAACCGCATCGTCCAGCACCCAATGCATCGGGCCGGTGTTGATCGGCAGGTTGCACGTTCCCGCGGTGGTCTGGCTGGGAGGATTTTGCATCGCCTGGAGCACCTCCACCGCTCCCTGCCCGTTGCCGATGTCGGTCAGGCCGGTGACCAGCCCATAGAAATCAAAGTGCGAGGTTCCCGCGACCTCCCACAGCCGGAACCGGTGGGTATCGGGCTGCCGATGCATCAGGTTGCTGAAAGAGACGTCGGTTTCGGTTTCGAACACGAGCACCGGTGCGGCGAGATCGGCGCGAATCAGCGTCGGGTTCGGTACCGGTATCGATGGCAACGGCGCCTGCTTCAAAGGCGCGCCTTGCGCAAAGCGGCTGTGTACCAAGAAGCCGTCGTATACGTTGACCAGCGGATGAACTGCGTCGATGTAGGTGACAAGACGGGCGGCTGACTGCGATTCGCCGATGGCGATGATGCGTTGCGGCACAAGTCCGCCCAGCAGCGTTGCCGCGTGGTCGCGCAACGCCTGTCCCGCCTGCGAGAAGATATCATATGAGTAGCTGTCGCCGGGATGCGACAGCGACCCATATCGACCCGGATTGCCGACCGGCGGACCCTTGAGCGAGTCAACGCCGACCTTTTGCGCCGAGGTGCCAACCCAGACCGCCCCTTCGCGCACCGCCTCGTTGTGCGCCAGCGTCCAATCAGGTCCGGCATCGACGCCGCCGCTGACGTTAAGCCATTCGACCCACACGGCGCCGTTGAACCTGTGAGGATCGATCGGGCGTTCCACGACCACGCGGGTGGTATAGGGTGCGGTGGCCGGGTCGGGCGTGACCATGAAGGCCCCCTTCTGCGAAAGGCTCAGCGGTACCACGGGCGAGTACGAATGCGCATTGCCGGACAGGAAGAACTCTCTTTGCCGGTACCCGACTTGTGCAATTTCCTGAAATTCAAAAACGATCGGCGTGCCGACCGGCGGAGGGTTTGAAATGGTTGGACTATCGGCCGCCGCCGGCGCGGCAGAGAGGGGAAGCAGGGCCGCGCAAACCGCCAGCACCGTCGGCACCCAGCCCGAGAAAGCTTTTCTCCTGGATTGTGCTCTCATTGGCTCCTCCAAAAGAACAAACAATCATGATTGAATGTTAGATGCGGCAGATTCGCACGAAAGCCCATTTCTTGTCAACCGCCCAAACCCATCGACGGCGTGCGGCCGCTGCGCATTACATTGCCCGTGAATTCGTATTAGATTCGATCCCGATGCTTGTTGATCATTATGCCGGAAAGAGGCTGGCTGAACGCTCGTCCTTATGACACGCAGAGGTTTGCCACACACCGTTATGCCCCGGAATGCCGCCGGCGCGCGGCAGGCCGCCGCGCCAGGGCGGCGGCCCCCGCGCCGCAACCAGGAGGAGCGCAGTTGGGCCACCCGCGACGCCCTGCTGAGGGCGGCCGTCGAGCTGTTGATCGAGCGCGGCTATGCCGCGACTACCACCAGCCTGGTTGCCGAACGCGCCGGAGTTTCACGCGGCGCCCTGCAACATCATTTCAAGTCGCGCGACGAACTGATAGGCGCCGTGATGGAGCGCTTGCGCGCGCAGATAGATTTCCGTATCGATCCGGCCGGCTTGGCCGCCCGGCCTGTGCCGGAGCGCGTTGACGCGATGGTCGAGCATTACCGCGCGATGTGCCTGAGCCGCGCTTACCGCGCGGCCCTCAACCTCTTGATCGGCATCAACCGTGATTCCGCGCTGTTTCGCGAATTGAGCCGACAGATGCGCGCGGGCCAGGAGGGAACCGCCGAGGATTGGGAGGCGATCTTCCATGATCTGAAGATCGACCCGCCGGCGCTGCGTTCCATTCGGCGAATCGTCATCGGCAGCATCCGCGGCTATGAGCTGCGCGAACGAGTCGATGCCGCCGGCGATTGGACCAAGGACGCGAGGGTCCTTAAGGAAATGTTTCTCCATCAACTGATGCGCAGCGCTCGCCAGGTGCCGCTTTCCCCTCCGGCCGCCTCGGGACCCGCGCAGAAGCCCGCCGCGGCGATCAAGCGCTAGCCGGAGCCAGGTGGGAAGCAGTTGGGTCTCGACTTACAGGTTGTGTTCCTCGACGAACGGGCCGGAATAGATGGTCTTGCCGGTGAAAACCATCGGGTTGGGGCAGGTGCACAGGTAGCGGGCCACCTTGGCCGGCACATCGGGTGACTGTGCGTGGCTGGTATCGATTCCGCCCAGGCGGCGGCTTTCGACCTCGATGCGTTCGGTGAGGGCAAATCCGGGATCGATCAACACTACCGGAATATTGTATTCGCGGACTTCTTTGACCAGGCCCTGGGCAAAGCGATGCAGTGCCGCCTTGGTGGCGGAGTACACAACGTTGACCGCGCCCTGGCCCGGCAGGTTGGGCGATTCGGTCGTGACGACCGAGGAGGTAAGGCAGATGATTATGCCGTGCCGGCGCTCGATCATCCGCGGGAGCAAGGTTTTGCAGGCCACGACCGGCGACAGCACGTTGGCGGCCCAGGTATCCTGCCAGGTGTCCAGCCTGATATCCAAGAACATGCTGTAGTGCTGGTCGCTGCGATGGTGCGCGTTGTTTACCAGGATATCGACATGGCCGAAATGCTCCAGCGCCGTCCGGCACATCCGCTCGGTCTGTTCGGGGACGGTGAGGTCGCACTTGACCGGCAGCGCCTGGGCGCCGCGCTGGCGCACTTCGGCTGCCGTCTCCTGGATACTGCCCGGATAGGCCGCGGCACCGGGTTCCACGGTGCGCGCGGCCAGCACGATGTTGGCACCTTCTTCGGCCAGTTGGATGGCGATGCGCTTGCCGATCCCGCGGCTCGCCCCTGTTACCAGCGCAACTTGTCCCTTGAGTTTCATTTCCCCACCGATTGCCCCGATTGAATCTCGCGCCGGGCCCGCTCAACTGGTGCGTCGCGGTAACACGGACCCGGCGGCTGAATTGTCTGAACGGAACCTGGACATTTGTGGCACAAAGCCCGCCGGATTGACAGAGCCGCTTGTACCCTGCGCCCCTGGCCCACGGGATTTGCCGCTGCCTTTAGCTCTAAATGACGCCCCGTTCCTTGAGTCCGGCGATTTGCTCCCAACTGCGGCCCATCTCGAGCAGGATTTCCTCGGTATGCTGGCCCAGTTCGGGGGCCGGGTTGCGGATATTCCAGGGCATCTCGCTGAAGTCGATCGGCGCCGGCACCACGTCGACCTCGCCCTGGTTGGTCGGCATCTTGGTGAAGCATCCGGCGACATGCATCTGCTCGTCCTTGAGCGCGCTCGGGATGTCGTTGGCGGGCGTGTACCAGACATCCTCGCGATCGAAGATCGGCCCCCACTCTTCGAGCGTCCTGGTTTTGAAGATGTCGTCCAGGATCTTAATCAACTCCACGGAATTTTTGCCGCGGGCTTCCAAGGAGTTGAAACGCGGATCGTCAAGCAAGTCCGGACGCTCGATTGCGCGGGTGACGCCGGGCCAGAAGCGGTCGCCTTGCAGGCATAGCAGCCAGAACCATTTGTGGTCGCGGTCCTGGTAGCAGTTGATCAGCGGATTGAAGGACGGCGAGCGGCCGCTGGCGGAGCGTTGCGGGTATCCCAGCAGGGCAAGATTGATGGCGCTGCTTATCGAATAGGCTCCGGTGCGCAGCAGCGAGGCCAGCACGCGCTGTCCTTTGCCGCTGGTGGCGCGTCCCACCAGTGCGGCGCAGATGCCGCCCGCGGCCGCCAACGCGGTGTAATAATCACCAAAGGCGCCACAGCGCATCATCGGGAAGTCCCCGGGCGGCAGCAGCGCCGACCATACCCCGGCTCGCGCGTAGAACGCGCCAGCATCGTATCCGGCCCGATCGCGCCACTCGCCCTCGGCGCCGTAGCCGGTCACATGACAATAGATCAGGCGTGGGAAGAGTTGGTGCAGGGTATCATAATCCAGTTTCAGCCGTTCGACGGCGCCAACCCGCATATTGGTCAGGAACACGTCGGCGGTTCCAATCAGTTCGCGCGCCAGCCCGCGGCCTTCTTCGGTCTTAAGATTGATAACGATACCGCGCTTGCCCCGATTGCTGACGTTAAAATTGGGATTGGTGATGTTGGCCGGCTGCACGCCGGGATGAACGTTCAGCGCTCGGTAGGGGTCGCCGTCGGGAGACTCGATCTTGATAACCTCCGCGCCCCAGTCCGCCAGAATCCCGCTCACCATCGGCCCGGCGGCCCACATCGCCAGCTCGACGACCTTGATTCCCTTAAGTGGACCCGTTGCTTCCATCTTCTCTCCTTTTTACGCCGGGAGCCCCCGGCCCAAAGAAGGCCGCCGTCTGTCTCCAAACATCGGCGAGGCCTTCGTGTTGTTCAATTGATCCGAGTAAGGCAATAGCCAAAGCGTCGCTTGCCGATTGCATTGCCACCCCAGCCTGTGAAGATATAGGAGCGCCATGCAGAGGTGAAGGTCCGCGGCGCACGCTGTCTGTCCACGGACGGCGGCGCTTTCGCCGCGCTTTGAGTCCTTGGGCCGGCGATGATTCCGCAAGGCCACGCAGCATAGGTACGCATCAGTCCGAGCCCGCTGCCCACGGTTTTGCCTTTTCCAAGTTGATTCGCGCGGGACGAACGGTTGGGATTGGGTGAACTGTGGATTACGCAGGGATCGCGTCGGGTGGCGCGGGGAAGGGGCCACAGAGTACGTGTCCGGGAATACGGTCGGAAAGCTGCAGACAAACAGGCTCAAAATTCCCGCACAGCTCGCGGCGTCCGGGCGCGCTCCAACTCGTGCCGATTGCCAGTTCCAATGCACAAGGACAAAAAAGAGAATGTTCCGGATCCATCCCAATCCCACTCCCGAACGGCTGGCTATCGGTACGCGCTTCCTGTTCGCGATACTGAGCGCTGAGGCGCTTGCGCTTTTCGCCCTTCGGTTGGCTGCGACGCTGCAGTTCGACAAGTTCGCCTTCTTCGACACCGGCTCGAACCTGACCGTGCAGTACCTCATCGGCGCCGGTTACCGCCCAACAATTGATTTCTTCTACCCCTATGGTCTGCTGCCGCTGTGGCTTGGCCGCACGTGGTTTCGAATTTTCGGATTTACACCGATTGCGTGCATAGCGACGGTGCCGCTGATCGACGTCCTTATCGTTTTGGGATTTGTGCGGTTGGCTGCTAACCTGAAGCTGAATCTGGCCGGCGTACTGATAATTGTGCTGACGGCTTCACTTACCATCCCTTCATCTTTTCCAAATCTCGCGCATGGTATCGAGCCGATCTTTCTGGTTCACTCCCTGGCCGATCAAGCCGGTGGGAATCGGCGCCGCGCGCTGGCGCTTGCCGCGACCTGCTTATTCGTCAAGCCCAGTATGGCGTACTTTCTCGGCCTGATCCTGATCGCGTTTATGGTGATCGAGCGGCTGCGGATTAGGGTGCGGGCGCTGCGCCTATTCTTTAGAGAGATTTATCCGGCTGCTCTCGTCGTTACGTCTATCGCTGCGGCATTGGCGGTCAGCTTCGGCCCGGCTGCGGTCCTCCGTTCGCTGATTCCGACCCAAGGGCTGGCGATCTATCGCGCCCAGGGCTTTGGCTTCTTCAACTCCGGTGGACAGTTGTTTCTCGCACCCCGTGGTACGCCCTGGAGCTATTACTTTGCCAATGTCGCCGGACCATGGATCGCCTACACAATCGTCCTGTCGACGGCCGGGTTTGTAGCGGCTAAAGACGCCCTGGGACGCAAGGGCGAACCGGATTCCGCACCGGAGTTGATCCTCACGTGCGCGCTCCTTCATCTGTCATTTATCTTTTTCTTTTTCGGTAACGAATCCTCGTGGATCTACTATTTCTATATTCCGGTGATCGGTCTGGCCACCGCGGCCCGGCTTGGTATGTCATGGGAAATTCTAGTCGCGTGTCTGGCCTTTGCCATTCCTTCAATAAAGGCCGACAAGGGCATCATGGAGCACCTCGCTTCATCTCGCCCCGCGAGTTCGGCAGGTAGGGAAACGCGCGGATCGGATGCGGTTGCAATCCCTGCCTTACCCGGGGAATCCGGCTTCGCCTATCAACTGTGGTTTACGACGTCACCCAGTGCGCAGACGGCCAATCTTTGGGTGTCGGCTGGCGAGCGCAAAGAATGGATGAAGACCCTGGCGCTGATCCGGGGGCATCGGACCGCGCTGCTTGAGTATGCGGGGTGTGGGGATCTTCTCTTTTCCGAATTCAGCCCGCCGGTGACTTTTTTCCTGTTGCCCGGTGTGGGCCGTAATGACCTGTCACGAAAGCTGGCGCAGCTGCAGGCCTCCTCGATGGTTGTGATGGCGCGCTCGCAAAATGATCTTCTGCACGAAATACCGGAAATCGGGACTGTGATGCGCCGCGACTTCGTTGCGGCATTTGAGGGCGACTGGTTTATTGTGTACGCCCGCCGCGGCAATGTCGGCAATGCAAATTAACCGCGCGGCATGCCAAGACCGCGCTGCGCGATTATATTTCGCATTACTTCGTTGGTGCCGCCGGCGAATTTGTACATCGGAAAACCTCGATACAATCGCTCCAGCCGCCCCTCGATCGGCGCCAGCGGGTCCTGCGCGCGCAAGCCTGCGTAGGGTCCCATTATGTCCTGGGCGGCAACGGCGATATGCTGGCTGAGTTCGCTTATGAAGATTTTCAGGACCGACGCTTCGACATTGGGAGTCTTGCCGCATTCGAGCATCCATACGCTGCGCAGTGAGAACAGCCGGACCGTCTCGACCTCCACCGCGAGCCGCGCCAGCGCCAGGCGTACCTGCGGATGCTTGCTCAGGGGCCGGCCGTCGACCATGGTCTGCTTTGCGTAATCGACGAGATTTTGCAGTTGCCGCCGGGTGCGGGAATGCGGAATCAGCCGCTCGAAGTCCAGCGCCATCGCAACGTAGTACCATCCCTGATTCTCTTCGCCGACCAGGTTGCCGGCGGGAATCCGGACCTCTTCAAAAAACACCTCGTTGCTCCGTTCGCTGCCCATCGTGCGCAGGGGACGAATCGTCACCCCCGCAGCGTCGATTGGCACGATGAAGATGGAGAGGCCCCGATGCTTGGGTGCCTGCGGGTCGGTGCGCGCCAGAAGCCATATGTGGGTAGCGTGATGGGCCGCGGAAGTATAGATCTTCTGGCCGTTGATGACGTAGCTGTCGCCGTCGCGTGTGGCGCGGGTCTGCAACGAGGCCAGGTCCGAGCCGGCGTTGGGCTCAGTGTAGCCGATGGCGAACTCGATCTCGCCGCTCAGAATTTTGGGCAGATATTCGCGCTTGAGTTCTTCGGAGCCCACGCGCATCAAGGTTGGTCCCGCCGAACTCAGCGTCAGGCCGCCGGTGGGCAGGTTCTCCAGGTCCATCGCTTCCAGGAACAACCACTGCTCGATGGCGCCGCGTCCCTGCCCGCCGTATTCTTTAGGCCATCCGATCCCCAGCCATCCCTGTTGTCCCATGAGACGGACGAATTTCTTGCCTAGCGGTCCAATCGAATACTGCTCGCGTTCGACCTCGGCGCGCAATTCCGCACTCAGATGTTCCTCGATGAAGTCTCTGACCTGTCGTTTGAATTCTTCCTGCTCAGGGGTTAGGGAAAAATCCACGCGCGCCTCCGCTATCTGTGGCAGGCCGTCGATCCATTAACCTATTCCAGTGCCCACCGACGTTTGCAAGCCCAGGCGCATGGCGCGGAGTCTGCTGCGGTTCGATGAGCTTTCGCTGCAGGTGATTTGGACGCGCGCCCACGGCGCTTTTGCTTTTGTAAACGACCATCTTGTGTTATAGCTGCCCAGCGACTGCACGGCGTAACCCGGGGAAGCAGGTGTCGTGCGATGCGCCGGCGAAACAGGAATGCGCCGGCGATGCTTGAGCGGTCCGTGCTACGGCGGCATGCGGCGCCATTATCCAATGGGACGGCGTCGATCGTAGCGGGGGCCGATGGCCAGGAGTTTTCAGATGTCCAACCGCAGTGGGGAGAACGTCAAACCGCAGCTCGATCTTAGCGACGTCGACCATCGGGTCGGCAAGCCGGTCGGCGGGGGCCAGTTAATCGAGCCCTGCTCGGCCACCGATATTCGCCGCTGGGTGATGGCGATGGACTATCCCAACCCTATCCATTGGGACGAGGAGTTCGCGCGCAATTCCAAGTTCGGCGGGATCGTGGCGCCGCAATCTTTCGCGGTCGCGATGGATTATGGTCACGGCGTGCAGCCCGCTTGCGTCGGCCACATTCCGGGCTCCCACCTGATTTTCGGCGGCGAGGAATGGTGGTTTTACGGGTATCGGATTCGACCCGGAGACCGGCTGTTCCAGGAGCGGCGTTTTCACGACTACAAGGTGGTCGAGACCAAATTCGCCGGCCCCACCATGTTCGCGCGCGGCGATACCGTCCACACCAACCAAAACGGCACATTGGTGGCGCGCGAACGCTCGACCAGCATCCGCTATCTGGCCGCGGAGGCGGAGCGGCTGGGCATGTACAAAGCTCAGGTGGCGCCGATTCGTCGCTGGACGCAGCGGGAACTGGCGGAGGTCGAAAAGGTGCGTCATGACTGGTTGATGTCGAACCGGCTGGGCATCTCGCCGCACTTCGAGGAAGTCAAGGTCGGGGACCGCCTGCCGCGCCGCGCGATCGGTCCTCACACCATCGCGTCGTTCGCCACCGAATATCGCGCCTTCCTCTTCAATGTGTGGGGCAGCTTCCGGTGGGTGGCGCCGCCCGGTGTGAAGGACCCGTGGATCAATCAGGATCCCGGTTGGGTGGAAGGCTTCGGCTTCGACGAAGAAGCGGCCAAAATCGACCCGCGTAAACGCGACGGTCTTTACCTGGGCCCCTCTCGCGGCCACGTTGACGCCAGCCGGGCCACTGAGATCGGTATGCCGCGCGCCTATGGCTACGGCGCGACGATGGGCGCGTGGGTCACCGATTACCTGAGCTTTTGGGCCGGCAACGACGGCTTGGTCAGGCATTCCAGGGCGCAGTTCCGCGGACCGGCCTTTGAGGGCGACGTTACCTACACAGACGGCGAAGTGATCGCCAAGGAGGCCGAATCGGCGTTCGGCGCGCCGCTGGTCACGATTAAGGTGCGCATGACCAACCAGGACGGCGGCGTGTTGCTTGACGCTACCGCGGAGGTGGAGCTGCCTTTGTAGCGTCGGACAGTACGACCAGCGGCGGACGCCTTGACCTTACGCCCTTCCATAAAGTCCATAAGGGGACGGTGGTTTACGAGCGAGGTGCGCGATGAAACACGGCGTTTCAGGTCTGGTCACCGATCGTGGTCTGGACATGGCTCGCTATGCCCGGCTGGTCGAGGACCTTGGCTTCGAGTCGCTCTTCATGGGCGAGCACACCGTCATACCCGTACAGATCAAAACCAGTCACCCCTTTGGCGGCGGACTGCCCGATGGGTACGAGCGGATGCCGTCGCCGTGGATCTGCCTGGCGATAGCGGCCGCGGTCACAAAGCGCATTCGCCTCGGAACGGACGTGGCTCTAATTCCCGAGCGCGAGCCCATCGGGCTGGCCAAAGATATCGCCACCCTGGACTTCTATAGCGGCGGCCGGCTCCTGATCGGCGTCGGCGCCGGATGGCTGCGCGAGGAGTCGGAGGTGATGCGAGTGAACTTCCGCCGCCGATGGGATATCACGCGCGACTATATACAGGCGATGAAGGAACTGTGGACCAGGGATCAGGCCGCCTACCACGGGGAATTCATCAGTTTTCCGCCGGTTCTCTGCTATCCCAAACCGATGCAAAAGCCGCATCCGCCAATTCATATCGGCGCCGGCGGGATGGGCCACAACAACGAGCGCGCCCTGCGCAATACGGTGGCGTTTGCCGATGGATGGATGCCGGTGGCGGTAAGCCCGCAGCAGATGAAAACCCATCTGGCAAAGCTCGAACAACTGTGTTCCGAAGCTGGCCGTGATTTTTCGAAAATCGAGATCACCGTTGTGATTGATTCCAAGCCTGCTTTGGAAGGAACAGGGGCCAAAGAGCTGATCCGGCGCTTCGAGGATTGCGGTGTGCATCGGATAATCTGGGCAACGCTCGAGCCCTTGGCCGCGGAACCTTATACGGATTGTTTGCGGCGGATCGCCGACAGTGTCTTGAAGTGAGCTGGATTACGGTGCCCTTAACCACGACCCCGGCGTCTTGTTGCGTTGGAACGTCGATGGACCGAGTCACGCCGCGGATAAAGCTTTGGCGACCGCTCCTTCGACCCTGGTGCCTTTGAAGAAATCGGGATTCACCGCGGTCCATAGCGCGACGGGATTGGTAAACACGAAATCCTTGAAATCTTCGCCGGTTATCAGGCCGCGCTCGACCGCTTCAAAGGCTTCTTCGGTTACCTCGGTCATGTCGGGGACATCCCAGTGGCCGATATCGGAGCCGAACACCGCATTGAGGCGGACGCCGAACGGATTGCGTTTGGGGTCGAACGCCGAAGAGGTTACCGGGTCGTCGGCCTCGCAGCCAAAATAAAAGTTGGGAACGAACAGATCCCGGATATCCTCCTCACGTTCGATGCCGCACGCGGCAAAGTCGTCGATATCGGCTGGATTCTGGCGCTGGGCGACGAAATGCGCGGTATCCTTGAGCGTTACGTTTTCGCGGTACAGCGTGCCGCCGTAGCGCCGATAGAGGTCCAGGAATTGCTCGCGATCGATTCTGGCCGGGTCCAGCTTTTTGATCGCGTCGCGGTTGCGCTTGTCCCAGTGGGACTTCAGATCCGCCAGCAGCGTGCGTCCCCAACCAATTCCTCCTTCCAGAAAAAGGAATCTGAGCCGGGGAAAGCGCCGCGTGACTCCGCCGAGGAAAAGAGACTTGCATACCGCTTCACCGGCGCAGGCGAAGTGGCCGATATGATTGTACACATAATTGGAGATTGAGTTGCGATTGACCAGACCTTCGCCCGGGCCGTGGAAGGTCGGCACCACCTTGAGCTCCAGGCATTTCGCCCAAACCGGGTCGTAGTCGTATTCGCTGTCTATGCCATAGGTGTCCAGGCGATAGGCATAGCGGCCCGCCTCGGGGTATTTGCGCGCCAGGGCGGGGATCGGACGCTTGACGTAGCTCGGAAAGAGTACAACCTTGAAACCGCGCTTGCGCACCACGTATTCCAACTCTTCGATCGCTTCGTGCGGAGTATGCATGGGTATCGCCGCAACCGGCGTCATCCGATCGCCGAATTCACCGAATGCGTCAGCATAGTAATCATTGAGAGCCCGTATGCCGGCGCGGCGGACGTCATCGTTGGAGAACATCTGCGCAATGAAGCCGATCCCGGGGTAAAGAACCGTGTAGTCCAACCCAATCTCATCGAGGCGGCTATACAACAATCGGGGAAAGAATGACGTCGCGAGGTCGAGGGTGTTTTCCGCCGGCGTAGCGAAAAACGGCGGCCGCTTGGCCCACAGATCGCGCCGCTGCGCGGGCGTCAACCCGTACCATTCGGTACTCAAAGGGGTTTCCTTGAACGATTCGAAGAACTCCCGCACCAGATCCTGCCCACCGGCTCTAACCAGGTATTCGCGCAGAATCGGCAGGTATTCCGTAAAATGCCCGTCCGAGTCTATAACCGGATGAATCAGTTTCGCGCGCGCCGCTTGTGACCTTGACTCTACCGTGGCCATATCGTGCCTCCTCTGACCGCGTTGCCGCCGAAGCAGGCTGGCTGGCGTCGCGAGTCAATCAGCTCTGCCGCCTGGCTTCGCCACCGAAGCCGTAGTGAGAAACGAGAGCGCCGTCGGCGTGGTAGGAGTAGTCCTCGGGATACCATTCGGCGCGGACCTCGATGCGGCGCTTCATTGCCGCTTCGATAACCGGTTCAAGCTGAGCGGCCTTTTGCCTGGCGCGTCGTTCCTCGCGCTCCTTGAACTCCGGCAAAACGGTTTTGCTGAACAAGTCAAGCGATTCCAGGATCTCGTCATTGTGTAAATCTCCATACTGGAGGATGAACATGATCTGATCGACGCCTGCCTCCTCGTATGCGAGCAGCAGTTTGCGGATATCGTCGGGCGACCCGAAGCAACTGGTGAAATTGGAATGGAAAATGTCCTTGTGCCGCTGCGATAGCGCCTGGTACTGCGCCCACAGGTTGGTCGCCCCCGGCTGATGATGCCCGTCGACGTAGTGATGCTTGGACAGGAAGGTGAAGAAGCCCTCGTTGGCGCGCCCGCGTTCGACCGCCCTGGCGCCGTCGCGCTTGCACATCAGGAAACTCAGGAACGCGACATTTGGGTTGACCCGGTAAGTCAGCGGCCGGCATTCCTTGAGCGCCTCATAGTACTGTTGTGTCCATCGTCCGGCCTCCACGTGCGACAGGAATCCGAAGCTGAGCACGCCCAGGCCGTAGGCGGCGGCCAGCAGGATGGTTTCCTGGCGCGACACCGCCATCCAGACCGGTGGATGGGGCTTTTGCAGGGGCTTGGGTACAACGTTGCGCGGCGGCATCGAAAAGTACTTTCCCTGGTAGCCGCGAAACGGTGTCTCGACCATCATGCGGGTAATCACCGGCAGCATTTCGTGCCACATCGCGCGCTTTTCGGCGCGGCTTATGTGGAACGCGTCCAATTCGGCAAACGCGGTGGATTCGCCGGTGCCGAATTCGGCGCGGCCGTCGCTCATCAAATCCAGGGCCGCGACGCGCTCGGCGACTCGTGCCGGATGATTGTACGGCGGCGCGACCAGAGTCACACCCGATCCCAGGCGGATTCGGCGGGTGCGCTGACTGGCGGCAGCCAGAAAGCTCTCCGAAGCCGACGAATCGGCGTACTCCTCCAGAAAGTGATGCTCGACTTCCCAGAAATGGTCGATACCGGCACGATCGGCGAATTCGACGCGGTCCAGCCCCTCCTTCCACGCCCGATGCTCCGAGTCCGCTCCCCAGGGTTTGGGAAGCTGAAGAAATTCAAGATAGCCAAACTTCAACCTGATACTCCTGATAGGTCTGAGATGCGGGCGCAGGGTCATGCCTGGAACAAGCGCTCCGCTCGCCCCTATACTTCGACACTCCTGCTTCAGCGTCAATCCTCGATGCTCAAAGGTGGGCCGGCGACGTCGCCTGGGCGTCAGTTCAGGCGTAACCGGCTGGTCAGTCCGTCGTGTCGACGCCGTTATCCAGCAGAACGCGCGGGCGCTGCCAACTGCGCGCTTTTCAGGAATGACACGGTTGTGTTATAGGCGTGCCTGACGCAGCCTGCGACTCAGCGGCAGAGTACGCCGCGCAGATGGCAAGAGGCTCCGGGGAGGGTCATGTATGGACCTGAGTCTGTTTTTCGAACTCGAAACCTCTGACCTGTCTGAGACCGGGGTCAAACGCACCTTCGATCAGTGCGTGGAGCAGGTTATGCTCGCCGACCGGCTCGGCTACCGCGCGGTATGGTTTACTGAACATCATTTCCTGCCCGGATTTTCCTACAGTTCCTCGCCGGAATTGGTACTGGCCCATCTGGCCGCCAGGACCCAAAACATCCGCCTCGGACACGGCATCGTGTTGCTTCCCTTCCGGATTAACCATCCCCTGCGGGTGGCCGAGCGCATCGCTACCCTCGATTTGCTGTCCAACGGCCGGGTGGAGTTCGGCGGCGGCCGCGCGATTTCGGAGTCCGAACTTTCGGCTTTTGGCGTCGATCCTGACGATACTCGTCCCCAGTGGGAGGAGTCTTTGCGGATTCTGCCCAAAATGTGGACCCAGGAGAGTTTCGAATATGAAAGTCCGAGCTTGAAAATTCCCGAACGCCAGGTGGTGCCCAAGCCGGTGCAAAAGCCGCATCCGCCGATGTGGGTGGCGTGCACTCAACCGGCAACACTCGAATTCGCGGGCAGTCATGGTCTGGGCGTGCTCGGCTTCGGAATCGGGCAGGGGCAGTCCAATGAATACGTCCGGCTTTATCGCGACCGGATCCGGAATTGCACTCCGATTGGCTCCTCCATCAACAACAAGTTCGCGCTGCTGACCTTTACCCTGTGCTGCGATACCGATGAGGAGGCGCTCGCGATCCAGGGACCGAATTTCAAAATGTACAATGAAGCGGTGCGCAACCTGTTTGCGCCCTGGATCGACGGCAAACCGCCGCGTTCCTATGAGTTCTTCATGAAGTATTGGGTAGAGACTCAATACATGACGCAATCGGTCCCGATGTCGGAAATTGTCAAGGCCGGCGGCGCGTGTATAGGCAGTCCCGAAACATGCCTCAATGTCCTGAAGTACCTTTCCGACGCAGGGGTGGACGAAGCCTTGCTCTTCATGCAGCTATATACCACGCCGCATGACAAGATAATGCGTTCCATCGAATTGATTGCCGACAAAGTAATGCCCAAACTTGGACCCCCCGGCGTCCGGAAATAGATCGAAGCTCAGCGTCAGGCGCGGTGGGGGGGCAAACATCGCGGATTGCCGCGCCGGTCAAGGAGTGGAGGGCTGTGCACAGGGGGCGGTACAAGATACTCGGAGCGAGTTGCCAGCCTGCCAGCATTTCTCCGAGGTTCGGCACCCGTTGTCCGGTTTGGAGATTGGGAGCCAAACTATGATTCACAATCTGTATTTCTTCGGGCGCAAGCCATCGGTGACCAGTTTCGAGTTCCATCGCCACTACCTGGAGGTGCATCCGTTCGCGGGACCGCGGATCAAGAGCATCCAGCGCTATGTTCAGAACCATCGGGTGCACTCGCTTGGGGGTAATTCACCCTTTGACGCGGTCTCCGAGTTCTGGACCGATGCGCCGGCGGCGCTGCAGTCCAGAAATGAGGAAGGCGCGAAGATGAGAATCGCTGACGAGGAGCACTTCATCGACGCGCGCCGCACGGGATGGATGGCCACCACGGACCGGATAGTCGTGGAAGGGTATCTGAAGTCGGATATGATCCAGGGGGTGTTTCAGCTCACCCACAGAATGGGAATGCCGATCGACGAATTCCGCCGCTACTGGTGCGAAGTCCACGAGCCGATCGTGCGGACGCTGCCCGGCCTGATCCATTATCAGCAGTGTCTGGAGCCGGAAGAAGCTTACGCCTGGGGCGACGTGCGTTGGGATGGCGTTGAGGAGATCTGGTTCGACGGCCTGGAAGCCGCCCGCCAGGCGCTGAAATCGGTCGAGTACCAGCGCAGCTTCCTGCCCGATTTCGACCGCTTCTGCCAGCCCGTCTGGTACTTCTTTTCCGAAGCCCAGTTGGTGATGTGGCCCGGCAAGAGCAAGGACCAGCTCCTGCGGGAAATCGCCGCAAAGGTGGCCCACGGATGGCCCGAATGAAGGGATACTCGTTGCCAAGGCTGCCGACGTCTTGGGAATGCCGCAACTTCAGCCTGGGTTTGACAATAATCCCGAGGCGTCGCAGGGCCGGGACGAGTTGGAACAGTTCGGTTGAATTCTCATGACATACGATCTGCTGATCAAAAATGGTAAGGTCGTCGACGGTACCGGAGCCGCCGGATGTCAGGCGGACGTGGCGGTCAGCGGGGGAAAGATTGCCGCGATTGGCCGACTGAGAGAACCGGCCAAAAGGCTGATTGACGCCTCCGGACTGATTGTTGCTCCCGGCTTTATCGATCCACATACCCATTATGATGCGCAGATCTGCTGGGACCCGCTGGTCACGTGTTCGTCGTGGCATGGCGTTACGACCGTGCTGATGGGCAATTGTGGAGTTGGTATCGCTCCGTGCAAAGTCAGCGATCGCGAGATCGTCACCTGGGACCTGGTCAATGTCGAAGCGATTCCCTTTGCTGTTCTGAACCGGGGTATCCGCTGGGAATGGCAGAGCTTCCCTGAATACATGGACGCGGCGCAGCGGCGCAAAACAGCAATCAATCTGGGCTTTCTGGCGCCGCTTACTCCGTTTCGCCATTTCGTGATGGGATATGAAGAGTCGATCAGTCGTGCCGCCAACGAGCAGGAGATGGTGCAAATCGCGGCGCTGCTTAAAGAAGCGGTCAGGGCCGGCGCGATGGGTTTTTCCGTCAGCACCGTACATCACATTGGATATCAGGGCCGCCCTTTGGGTTCACGCCGGGCCAGCCGCGAGGAGCTCGGAAGCTATGCTGAGGTGATGAAGGACATGGGCAGGGGCGTGATCGAGATCACCTTGCTCGATGTCCCCGGCATGATGAGCGACGCGGAATTCGCTTTGCTAGACCTTCTGCTCGCTAAAAGCGGACGGCCCGTGACGTGGATTACATTGTCCTCGCGCGCGGACCGTCCCGATACCTGTGCCAGGACTCTTGCCAGGGCCGAGCCATTGATCAGGCGCGGCGGCGTGCCCCAGATCAACTGCCGGCCAACCACTGCCCTGCTCGACCTTAAGGATCCCTATCTGATACGTATCTCCGGTTTCGAATCGTGGAAGCGGGTCCTGGATCAGCCCCGGGAGGTGCAGAAAAAGGTCTTGGGCGAACCGGAATTTCGTAGTGCGTTCCGCGCCGAGCTGGCAAGTCCGCGCATCTTTCGGGGCAATTGGGAACGTATCGAAGTCAGAACCGCAGCCAGCGCGGCGCTCAAGCCGCTGGAGGGGAAAACCGTCGCCCGAATTGCGCGCGAGCGCGGCCACGACCCGCTCGATACATTTCTCGACATCGCAATCGAGGATGACCTCAACGTTCAGTATGCGACGATATCGGACGTCGGAGAGATTCCGGAGCTGGTTGCGGATTCGCGCACGATACTGGGACTGTCGGATGCTGGAGCGCATGTCGGGCTGCTGTGCGACGCCGGCTACTGCACCTATCTGCTCGGCGTATGGGCGCGTGAGAAGCAGGTCTTGACCCTGGAGCGGGCGGTTCAACGCCTGACTTCGGAACCTGCCGATTACTTCGGGATCAGGACCAGAGGGCGCCTGATGCCAGGACTGGCGGCGGACATTACGATCTTCGACTACGGCCGCGTCATGCCGGGTACGGTCGAGATACGTTGCGATCTCCCCGGCGGCGGACGCCGCCTGGTCCAGGAAGCCCGCGGAATAGAGTATACGATCGTAAATGGCGAAGTAGTTTACGAACACGGCAAACATAGCGGCGCTCTGCCCGGCGAAGTTTTGCGTTCGGGCAGTTGCTAGGTTCGGGATGCGATCCGAAGTGCGCGGGCCGGCGGCCCGGTTTGGAGATTACACGATGCAAGCGCAGCGACTTATTTCGGCCGATTCGCACGTCAATGAGCCTGCCGACCTGTGGCGGACGCGGCTTGACAGGAAGTTTCGCGACCGCGCGCCATATATCGCCAGGAACGAAAAGGGTCCGGGCTTTTTGTTCGTGGTGCCGGGCGTGATGGCTACCCAGATCGCGGGCGGATTCGCGGCCGGCAAGAGTGGCCATGAACTGAGAGAGCACATGTCCAGCGGTTATGAAGCAGCGCGCCCCGGCGGATGGGATCCGGCGGAACGTATCAAGGACCAGGACATCGATGGAGTACAGGCGGAGGTCATCTACACAACCCTTGGGGCGCGGCTGTTCGGGCTTCAGGACGCTGAATTTCAAAGCGCCTGCTTTCGCGCCTTCAACGGCTGGTTGGCCGAATTCTGCGCCTATGATTCGCGCCGCCTGGCCGGGGTTGGGCTGATTCCGCTGGATGACATCGGGGCCGCGGTCAAGGAACTGGAGTGGTGCACCAAATCAGGGCTGCGCGGCGCCGCGATCTGGGCCGCAACGCCGGAGGACCGGCCGTTCAGCAGCAAAGTCTACGAGCCTTTCTGGCAGGCGGCATCGGCGGCGGGCCTCCCGCTGTCGCTCCATCTGGCGACCGGCGCCACCTTCTTCGCCCGGCAGCGCACCACCCAGACCCTTGCGCCCGAAGGCTATGTCAACGCCATGTACGAGGTACCGCGCTCGCTGTGCGCGCTGGTCTACGCCGGGGTGACGGAGCGTTACCCGAAGTTGAAATTCATCTCGGTGGAAAACGACGTCGGTTGGCTGCCGCATTTCATGTACCGGCTCGACCACGCTTACGAAAAGTACTGGGCGATGATGAGCGAGCCGTTGCCTCATCCTCCCAGCGAGTATCTGCGCCGCCAGCTCTACGCGACTTTTCAGGACGATCCGGTGGGTCCTGCCACTTATCAGCTTTTCGGCGAAGACAATTACATGTGGGCTTCCGACTATCCGCATTCGGACTCGACCTGGCCGAATTCGCGCGCCGTGGTAAGCCGCAACTTCGCCAGTTTGCCCGCCGAAGTCACGCGCAAAATTGTTTGCGGAAACGTTGCGCGGCTGTACGATTTCCCCATCGATCGACCCGGCTAGGGCGCGTCCGGCGACAGAAAGCGGATTCAGATGGCAGAGCCTCCGGTTATTGATCTGCTCAGCGTGGCCTCGTTCGCCAACGGTCAGCCGCATGGGCAATTTCGCTGGCTGCGGCGCAATGCTCCCGTCTATTGGCATCCCGAGCCCCGCGGGGGCGGCTTCTGGGCCGTGACCCGCTACCACGATGTGCGCACGGTCGGCCGCGATCCGGCTACCTATTCGTCGTTCAAGGGCGGGGTTTTGATCGACGACCCGTCGGGACCGGCGTTGGCGGCCTCGCGCAACATGATGCTCATGATGGACCCGCCGCAGCACACCCGCTACCGCCAGTTGGTCAGCCGCCAGTTCACGCCGCACAATGTGCAAGGCCTGCGACCGCGCATCGACCATCTGGCTGCAAGGATCATCGACCGGGTGAGCGCGCGCGGCGAATGCGACCTGGTGCGCGACATCGCCGGCGAGCTGCCCTCCTACGTGATCGCGGACCTGATGGGTATCCCCCTGGAGGACGGCCGCAGGCTGTACGAGTTGACGGAAAAGATGCATGCGGCGGAAGAGGCGGTCGGGCAGGAGGAACGCAACATCGCGTCGATGGAGATGCTCAACTATGCAATGGGTGTGGCGGAGCACAAGCGCAAGCATCCCGGCTCCGATTTGGCAACTCAGCTTCTCAATTCGCACATTGACGGCGACCGGCTGACTCCCGCCGAATACGGTCTGTTCTTCATGCTGCTGATCAACGCCGGCGGCGACACCACACGCAATCTGCTTGCCGCCGGGATGCTTGCCCTGTTCGAAAATCCCGAGCAGCGGCGGCGGTTGCAGGCAGACCTGGAGGCGCTGCTGCCCGGCGCGGTTGAAGAGATGCTGCGCTACGTAAGTCCGGTCGTCTACATGCGGCGTACAGCGACCTGCGACACGCAATTAGGTGGAATGAAGATCCGCGCCGGGGACAAGGTGGTGATGTACTACGGTTCGGCCAATCGCGACGAGACCATCTTCGCCAACCCCGATCGATTCGACATCGCACGCACGCCCAACGAGCACATCGCGTTCGGCGGCGGCGGTGCGCACTTCTGCCTGGGTGCGCATCTGGCGCGGCTGGAAATCCGGGTGATGCTGCGGGAAATCTTCACGCGCCTGCCCGACATTCAACCCGCGGGCCCGCCGCAATGGCTGGCGTCAAACTTTATTTCCGGCCTGACCCGGCTGCCGGTGAAGTACAGCGCGCACGCGCCGTTGCAATAAGGAGCCGCTGTGCATCCGCCGGTCCACGCGACGCGCGCCCCGCTGTCCGGCGCGGGCGCAGGGCTGCGGCAATCCGGGTCGAATGACATAAATCAGTTCGGTATCAGCACCGTGCGCACCACCTCGCCCTTTTCCATCGCGCGGAAGGCGTTGTCGAGATCCTCGAGCTTGCCGTGCCGGCTGACCATGTCGTCGAGATTGAGCAGGCCGCGCCGGTAGAGATTGACGATATAGCGCTGGTCGAGCGCGCCGACGGAGTAGAGCAGATGATGACCCTGGATTCTGCGCTCGCCGCTGATTACGAAGTAGGCGTTGACCTTCAGGTCGTCGGCGTCGGGCGTCACTCCGATGAGCGTTGCGGTTCCGCGCGGCATCAGGCATCGAATCGCCTGCTCGATGGTCTTGACGTTGCCAAGCGCTTCGAATGAATACTCGACGCCGCCGTCGCTCAACTCCAGGATTG
>Ga0070737_10001401_pt1 | contig 34707 bp, 34 predicted proteins | sample Coa_R1_10_FD_66438 | JGI IMG/M metagenome (GOLD analysis project Ga0070737, IMG submission 66438) | Surface soil microbial communities from Centralia Pennsylvania, which are recovering from an underground coalmine fire - Coalmine... | ecosystem: Environmental > Terrestrial > Soil > Unclassified... | reverse complement strand
AGGTGCCGGCGCTGTCGGTGCTGTTCTCCATGTTCCTGCACGAGGGCTGGCTGCACCTGCTCGGCAACATGCTGTTCCTGGTGATCTTCGGCAACAACATCGAGGACCGGTTCGGCAGGGTCCGCTACCTGCTGTTCTACCTGCTGTGCGGCTACGCGGCCGGGTACGGCTTCGCGTTCGCCGACCGGTCCTCCGCCGAGGCCCTCATCGGGGCATCCGGGGCCATTTCCGGCGTGCTCGGCGCCTACCTGATGATCTACCCGCGCGCGCGGGTGTGGTCGCTGCTGCCGTTCCTGTTCTTCATCCCGGTGCGCATGCCCGCCTGGCTGGTGCTCGGCCTGTGGTTCGTGCTGCAGTGGGCCTACGCCGCCGGCTACGCCGCGTCCGGAGCGGGCTCGGTGGCCTACCTCGCGCACGTCTTCGGGTTCCTGGCAGGCGCGGTGATCGGGCTGCTGGTGCGCGCGGCCTCCCCGCCGCCCCGCTACCCGGCGCATCCCCGCCGCCGCTGACCGGCGGCAAGGCGGCGCTGCCGCGCCGCGCGGGTACATGCCGCGCATGCGGAGGAACCTGCGGATGCCGTCCTTGCCCGCACGCGCGGCCGCGCAGGCGCCGGGCAGGGCCGGTGCCGCGAGGACGCCCAGCGTCCTTCGCGCCGCGGTGACGCTTCATGACCCGAGCCTTCCCTACCCGCCGGGCGGGGCATTTCCCGCCTCACCTGGCCCGGGGATCGCTGGCACCGCCCGGCGTCGGCAGGGGCCGTCGGCAAGGGCCGAGGGTCGCAACGTGCCGCCTCGCGGCATGGTTACCGGCCGCGGCGTTGTTGACGCAGTCGGATGTCGTCATCCGCGGAGGGGAGTGGTCGTGGCCGGCACGGCGCCAGCACGAGACGGAGAAACCCCGGCACCCAGCGAGCCGGATGCCCTGGGGATGTACCTCCGCGAGATCGGCAGGTACCGCCTGCTTGACCGGGACGGCGAGGCCCGGCTGGCCGAGGCGGTGCAGGCCGGGATGCGCGCCAGGCAGCGGCTGGCGCAACCCGGCGAGCTCACCGCGGCGGTCCGGCGGCAGCTCGAGGACCAGGTGCGGGCGGGGGAACGGGCCGCGGCGGAGTTCGCCGCGGCGAACCTGCGGCTGGTCGTGTCGATCGCCAGGCACTACCAGCACCGCGGCGTCGAGCTCGGCGACCTGATCCAGGAGGGCAACGTGGGCCTGATGCGGGCCGTGGCGGGATTCGATCCCGGCCTGGGCTTCAGGTTCTCCACGTACGCCACCTGGTGGATCCGCCAGGCCATCACCAGGGCCATCGCCCACTCGTCGTCCGCCGTCCGGCTTCCCGTGCACGTCCGGGAGAAGGCCGCCGCGTTGCGTGCCGCCGAGGACCGGCTGCGGCTCAGCCTCGGCCGGGCTCCCACCACCGAGGAGGTGGCCGCCGAGTGCGGGATCGCCGCCGATGACGCGGAGTTCCTGCGGTGGGCCGGCCAGCCGCCGGTTTCGCTGTCTGCGCTGGTGGCGGAGGACACGGAGCTGGGAGAGCTGATCGCAGGCACCGAGCCGGGCCCGGAGCTGACGGTCACCGGCGCGATGCGCCGCCAGGAAATCGGCCGGATGCTGGACCACCTGACTGCGGCCGAGGCCTGGGTGATCAGGCTCCGCTACGGGCTCGGCGGCACCGAGCCCGCCACCCTCGCCAAGGTGGCCGAGGCGCTCGGCATTTCCCGGGAACGGGCCCGGCAGCTGGAGGCGCGGGCGCTGTTCCGCCTGCGCCGCCTCCCGCAGCTGGCCGAGGTCGCCTGATCAGCAGGCGGTCCGGCAGGGCCTTCCGGCAGCCGTGGGGGCACGGCCGCAACCGCCATCCCGGTTTCATCCTCCGAGCACCTGGCCGTCCGGGACGTGACCCGGGCCGGTCACCCGCACGTCGCCCACGGCGACGACACCCGCGCCGAACGTGACGTCGCCTTCGACCTCGAACCGGCGGCAGCGGCGCAGTGACGGCGGCCCGGCGGGGAACCGCTGCTCGAAGGCGGGCAGCAGCTTATAGAAGTCCCTGTCCAGGGTGACGACGGGCCCTGGCCCGTCGAAGCAGGGCGTCATGCGCCCGTCGCTGCTGAGCTGGTAGGCGTCGGAGCGGACGACCAGCAGGTCCTCGGTGGTTTTCACCGGGGCGAACCGGGAGCGGGGCACGTGGATCGCCCGCGCGCCGGGGATCGAGCCGATCGCGGCGCCCATCGCCGACTCGAGCTGGATCACCGGGGTGCTCGCCGGGTCGCGCGGGTCGACGGTCTTGCGGTTGACGATCAGCGGCAGGACCGGCGCCGCCGGGTCGGCGGCCTGCAGGGCCTTGAGCGCCCGCAGGTCGATCCAGACGTTGTTGGTGTTGTACCAGCGCCAGCGCTCGACGTCGGTGAACGAGGTATCGCCGTCGGGCACCTGCGCCGTCTCCCGCAGCACCACCCGGCCCTGGTGGCGGGCGAGGTGGCCGCCCTTGCGGTCGGCGGGCGTGCCGCGCACCGCCTCCAGCGCGAACGGCACCTGCTGCGCGGCCAGCCAGGCCGCGAGCCGGACGTCGGCGAGGGCGCCCAGGTTGTCGCAGTTGGAGACGAAGGCGTAGCGCAGCCCGGCGCCGAGCAGGGCGTCGAGGGTGCCGGACGCCGCCAGCGCGACGTAGATGTCCCCGTGGCCGGGCGGGCACCACTCCAGGCCCGGGTCGGCCGGCCAGGCCACCGGCAGCCGGTCGCCGGCGCGGATCTTCGGCTCGCGTCCCTGCAGGAAGTCCGGCGGCACGCCCGGCACGGCCAGGCCGCCATGGCGGGCCAGCGCCTCCAGCGACGGGCCGCGGGTGGTCGCGGAGTTCATCAGCACCAGCGGCAGCCGGGAGCCGTGCCGCTGGCGCAGCGCCAGCACCTGCGCCGCGATGACATCGAGGAAGGTCGTGCCCGGCTTGACCTCGACCAGCGACTTCGGCCCGGACAGGCCCATGCTGGTACCCAGCCCCCCGTTGAGCTTGACGATCACCAGCCGGTCCAGCACCGCACGCGCCTGGCCGGGCGGCGGCTCGGGCAGCTCGTCCAGGCACGGCAGGTCCGCAAGCGGCTCGAGGACCTCGCCCGGCAGCAGCCCGGCGTCGCGTTCGCCAAGCTGCCGCAGCCGCCCGCGCAGCGCGGCCAGCTCGGCGGCCTGGACGCCTCCGGCCTCGGCCTTGGCCAGGACGGCCGCGACCCAGCCGGGTGTCCCCTCCGGTATTTGCTGTCCATCGTGGCCGGTCATCGCGTAACACCTGCAGCAGTCTAACTGCCGGCCGGGGCGGCGCGGCCGGGCGGCGCGTCATCGGCTACAAGCTGTGCGCAAGACCAGAGGCGAAAGACCCTGCGCCGGCGAACCAACGCCCATGGCCGCGCGCGCTCGGCCCGGCCGATGCTGGACGAGAAGATCCGGAACGAGCGGCAGCGACGCGGTCCGCCCCCCGCCGCCGACGTCCGGGATCCACACCGCAAGGGGGCATGATCATGGACGCGTTCTTCAAGCTCCTGGCCGCCGGGCCGATGTTCTTCGTCAGCGCGTGGCTGCTGATGCTGTTCGCCGGCATCGTGGCTCCCGACGTGGGCATCCAGCCGTTCGGGTACGTGACGTCGATGGTGGTCACGATCGGCCTGTGGCTGACGCTGGCGCCGGCCATCGGCGCCGTCGCCGGCCGGGTGCCAGGGAAGAAGCACGCGTAGCCGCGCCCGCCGCCCGCAGCGGCGCGCGTTTTGCCCGCTGAGCGTGCCCGCTGGCTCCGGATGACGCAGAACTGCAGCCCGGCCGTGCCGAGCCGGCGGCCACCGTCAGCTGCCCGGCGGGTGTCGCCCGGCCGGTGACGGGACCCGGACGGTGGCCTCCGGCGCGGCCGGGCCCGCCGCGTCATCCGCGATGACGGGGCGGGGGCGGTGGGCGAGGTATTCGCGGAGTCGGCCTGGGGCCGGTTCTACCGGCGCAAGGGCGCGGCCGGCCACCCGTACTGCACGGCGGCCCGGTTGCTGGCCCGGGACCAGGCCATGGCGCTGATGAGCGGGGCGGGCCTGCGGGTCCAGGCGGCGCGGTCCACGCCGTGCCAGCCCCACCCACTCACCGCGGCCGGAACCGGCCCGCGACGGCGAGGCGGCGGCGGGCTTCGGGTGCTGGCGCGTCGTCCCGGGTTGACAGCCGCAGACCGCGGGACGGATGGGTGTGCCAGTTGCTGCGCCGACGGCGTAGTCGTTCAGTGCCTCGGTGAGGATGAACGACCGGAACAGCGCGAACCCGGTGACCGCGACGGCGGCAAAGAGCCGCGGTAGCCGGGCAACCACGATGGCCGGCAGCCCGGCCGCGCTGACCGCGAACGAGGCGCGCATCACCGCCCGCACGCCGTTAACCGTGACCACTGATACCCAATCGGGTATAGTGAGAACTCGGGCAGGTACAGCATCCGGTCCTGGCGCCGGTTGCCTGGTCCAGGGAGTTGGCATGGACACAGACAGCGAGACGATGGCCGCCGTGATCCGGCGGCTGCGCAGAGCACAGGGCCAGATCGGCGGCGTGATCAGGATGATCGAGGAGGGACGCGACTGCGCGGACGTGGTGACACAGCTCGCGGCGGCATCGCGGGCCCTCGACCGGGCCGGGTTCAAGATCATCGCGACCGGGCTTCGGCAGTGCGTGCTCGACGGCGATGGCGCAGACGAAGCGGATCGCGAGCGGCTCGAGCGGCTGTTTCTGTCGCTGGCCTGACGTACGGTCAACGGGAGGTACGGGTGGAAACGACCGAGCAGGCCACCTGGGACCGGCGATACTCCGGAGCGGACCTGGTGTGGGGCACGGGCCCGAACCGCTTTGTCGTGACGGAGCTGGCCGGGCTGCCCGCCGGCCGGGCGATCGACCTGGGGGCCGGCGAGGGCCGCAACGCGATCTGGCTTGCGGAGCGCGGCTGGCAGGTCACCGCGGTGGACTTCTCCGCGGTCGGCCTGGCCCGGGCCGCCCGGCTGGCGGCCGGGCGCGGGGTCAGCGTGGAGTGGGTACATGCGGACCTGATGGCCTGGCAGCCTGCGCCCGAGGGTTACGACCTGGTTCTCGTCGCGTACCTGCAGCTGCCGTCGGCGGTCTTGGCGCCGGTCTTGCGTGCCGCGGCCGCGGCGGTGGCGCCGGGCGGCACCATGCTGGTGATCGGCCACGACCGCGACAACATCGCCCGCGGGTACGGCGGCCCGCAGGATCCGGACCGGCTGTATACACCGGCGGAGGTGGCCGCAGGACTGGGCGAGCTGGTCATCCGCCGGGCGGAGCAGGTGCTGCGGCCGGTGCAGACGCCCGACGGCGAGCGCACCGCGATCGACACCCTGGTCCGCGCGGAGCGCCCGGGCGTAGCCCGCGCCGACACCTCGGCCGCCTTACCCCGGCGGCGCGGCGGCCGCCTCCGCCGGGACGAGCCAGCGCAGGTGCTCGCACTCGCCCTGCAGCTGCAGCCGCCGCCACAGTGCCGCGGCGGGGGAGACCTGGCTGGCGTGCAGCACGGCGGCGCGCCGTTGCCGGCTCCTGCTGACCCGGACGCACAGGTCCATCATCCCGGCCGGCCGGCCGGCGAAGCCCTGGCCGGTCTCGGCCCTGAGCTGGCCGGCCACGGCGTCGGGCAGCGCCCAGGCCAGCACGGGCAGCCCGGCGCCCCGCCCGGCCAGCACCGCGGCGGCGGTGGCGGCCTGGTGATCGGGGTGCCCGGTGATCCCGGTGTCGTCGAAGACGAGCAGCCCGCTCGCCCCGCTGCTGGCTGCCGCAGCGGCAGCATGCGCGGCAAGCTCGGCGGGCCTGATCTCGGCGAGCCGGCCGTCGGGGTAGTCCAGCAGGGTGACGCTGGCCACGCCGAGCTCGGCGGCCGCCTGGCGTAGCTCAGCCTCCCGGGCGCGGCGCAGGTCAGCGCGGGTCTCGTTGACGGTCGACGCTTCCCCGTGCGTGTAGCACAGGACATGCACGGCCGCGCCGCCGGCCGCGAGCATGTCGAGCAGGGCCCCCAGGCCGAAGCTCTCGTCATCCGGATGCGCGACCACCGCCAGCACCACCGGCCAGGCCGGCAGCCGCCGGCCCGGGCGTGCGGCCGCAGCCGCAGGAAGGGCACCGTGCATGGCCCACCTCCTATACCTATATGGGTATTATATGCTGGCAGGATGTGTCGGAAAGCCCTGACCGGGAGGCCGTCATGGACACACGGGCCCCTTCAGGCCTCGTCCCGCCGGTGGCGCTGGCTGGCGACGGCACGCCGGTGCCGTGCGCCGACGGCGCCGAGCGGCCCTACCTGTCCATGGACGCTGCCGCGTCCACCGCGGCGCTCGGGCAGGTGGTAGCGCGGGTGGCGGAATTCGTCCCCTGGTATTCCAGCGTGCACCGCGGGGCCGGCTACAAGTCGCAGCTGTCCACCTGCGCCTACGAGGACGCCCGGTCCGCCGCGCTCGCTTTCGCGGGCCGCTCACGCGACGGCGGCGACGTGGCGATCATCTGCCGTAACACCACCGAAGCGCTCAACCACCTCGCCTACCGGCTGCGGCTGGCCCGCGACGACATCGTCGTCACCACCGTAGCCGAGCACCACGCCAACCTGCTGCCCTGGTCCCGGGCCGCTACCTGCCGGTACGTCGAGTGCGGCGCCGACGGCACGTTCGCCGCCAGCGATGTGGCGGCCGCGCTGGACCAGCGGCCGTCGCCGCGCCTGCTGGCCGTTACCGCCGCGTCCAACATCACCGGCTGGATGCCGCCGCTTGCCGCCATCATCAGCGCCGCGCACGACCGAGGTATCCCGGTGGTCGTGGACGCCGCCCAGCTGGCCCCGCACCGGCCGCTGCCCGCCGGGGCCGATTTCCTGGCCTGGAGCGGCCACAAGATGTACGCGCCGTTCGGTGCCGGGATCCTGCTCGGCCCGTGGCACGCCTTCGCCGACGGCGATCCGTTCCTGGCCGGCGGCGGGGCGGTGGATCTCGTCGACCTCGACGAGGTGCTGTGGACCGGGCCTCCGGACCGTGAGGAGGCCGGCTCCCCCAACGTGATCGGCGCGGTGGCGCTGCACGCCGCGATCGATACCCTGGCCGGCATCGGCTGGCCCGCCCTGATCAGCCATGAGCGGCGCGTCGCGGCGGCGCTGCGGCGCGGGCTCGCCGCGATCCCCGGCGTCCGGCTGCTCGGGCCCGGCCCGGATGCCGAGACGCTGCCCGTGGCGACATTCACCGTCGACGGGGTCCCGCACGCCCTGGTGGCCGCCCGGCTGGCGACCGAGGACGCGATCGGGGTACGGCACGGCTGCTTCTGCGCGCACCCCTACCTGATGCGGCTCCTCGGATACAGCCGGGAGGACGTCCGGCGCTACCGGGACCAGGTCCGCGGGGGCGACCGCAGCGCCATGCCCGGCGCGATCCGGGCGAGCGCGGGCATCAACACCACCGAGCAGGACGTGGCCCGCCTGCTGGCTGCCGTGGCCCGGATCGCCGCCGGGGAACCGCCGCCGGTCCGCTACTGCCAGGACCCGCGCACTGGCGACTACCGCCCCTGCGCAGAGACCTCCGGGCAGGGGCCGCGGACCCGGGTTCACCAGGCTCCATGCTCACCAGGGTAGACAGCACGCTCTATACCCCTAGTAGTATCTGTGCTTGCGCTGCACGGGCAGATACCGTTCCTTCAAGGATACCTTCATGGGTATACAGGGCAGGAGATGCCGCACGCCCGCCGTCACCGCGATCCCCGCCGGGCTGCTGGCCGGCCTGTCGCTGGGCGCCCTGGATGACGGGGGGTCGATCCTGACCGTCCCGGCGCTGGTCTACCTGCTGCACCAGCAGGCGCACGCTGCTGTCACCGGATCGCTGCTCATCGTGGGGATCACCGCGCTTGCCGGAACGGCTGCGCACTGGCGGGCGGGCCGGGTCCGCGCGGCCCAGGGGATCACCGCCGGCGTCATCGGCGTCGCGTGCTCCTGCGCCGGAAGCCGGCTGTCCGCGAGCATCCCCTCCGGACTGCTGCTCGCGCCGTTCGCGGCCCTCATGGCGGTGCCTTCTTCCCTGGCGCCGGACATGGCTGCCTGCGATGCTGGGATCGGTGACGGCAGGGGCGCTCCGCGGCAAGCAGCCGTCACGAGCGGCGAGCCCGCCAGGGCCGGGGAGGTGTGCCGGTGAGTCATCTGCTCGCGATCGACGTGTGGAGCCCCCGGCACGGGCTGGCTCCCGGAATTGCCGTGGCGACGGCGTTCCTGCTCGGCGTCGTGCACGGGGTCACCCCCGACGAGCACACCTGGCCGATCACCTTCTCCTACGCGGTCGGGTCGTTCTCCGCCCGCAAGGGCATGCGGTCCGCGCTGGCGTTCTCGCTGGCGTTCACCGCCCAGCGGGCGCTGCTGTCCGAACTGGCCTACCTCGGCCTGCTCGCCATCCGCGACAACGCGGCCTGGAACGCGGCCATCTACGTGGTAGTCGGCGTGGTGATGGTCTTGGCGGCGATCTACGTGCTGCGGCTGCGCTGCTCCCTGCACCTGCATGTGTGGCCCCCGTCGGTGGGCGGCTGCCACCGGCCGCAGCACGCCGACACCGCCGAATGGGCCGGGCGCACCCCAACCCCGGCGATGGCCGCCGTGCACGGGTTCATCGCCGGGTGGGGCATGGGCGCGTTCGCCCTGATCATGATGACCGTGCTGGCCCCCGCCATGCCGAGCGCCGCGCTCGGCTGGGTTCCCGGTGCCGCGTTCGGGCTCGGCACCACCGCCGTGCTCGCCGGAGCCGGCGCGGTCATCGGCGCGCTCGTCCGCCGCCAGCGCCTGCCGCGCCACCTCGCCGAACGGGTCGCGCAGGAGAGCGCGGGATGGACGCTGCTGCTCGGCGGGATCCTGTTCACCGCCGCCGGGGCGGCCGGGCTCGCCGCCCCGGCGGTGATGACTGCGGGGATCAGCACCGGCATCCACGTCCGCAATCTCGACCAGGTCAACATCGGCACCCTGCTGGTCATCCTCGTCGTCGTGGTCGCCGCCGTCACCATTACCCGCACCGTGCGTCGGCTCCGGCACCTGCCCGGCGCCGCCGCGCCCCGCGGCCGCCGCACCGCCCGGGAGCCGACCCGTACCCCACCGCACAACGCGCACCAGGCCGGCCCGCGCCCGGGCGCACCCCCCGGGCCCGGAGGCTCGGACGGCAGGGGAGATGGCGCTGCCGTTGCGTGCCCCCCGGCAGAGGACGCGCAGGGCTGCCGCGCCCCGCGCGGACCCGCCCGCGCCCGAAATATACCCCCAGGTGTATAGTGGCGACAGATGTCGTGTCCGTCTCGGAAGAGGACCAGCTTTATGTGCCAGCGCGTCACCTGCCGCACCTGCGGGAAGGCCACCTACCGCGGCTGCGGGATGCATGTCGAGCACGTCCTGGCGGGCGTGCCGCCGTCGCAGCGGTGCAGTTGTGACCGCACCCGGCGCCCGCCCGGCCGCCTGCTGGGGTTGCTGCGGCGCCGGTAGGTGGTCCGCGCCGCCAGGATCGCGCGGCCCGGCGGCGCCCACAGGCAGAACGTCCGCAGCGCCCGGGCGAGCGGGGCCCGCCAGGGACCGGAAGGGGAGCGGCATGCAGTCCCGGAACGGCGCGGCCGGGACCGGCCTGGCCCGCGCGGGAGAATGCGACGGCGATGCCAACGGCCACCGCGGTCATCGTGATGTCGCGGCCGGCCGCGGCGGCCGGGGCGCCGCGCTGCGGCACGTGCCACCGGCCGCTGCCGTGGATCGCGGACGCCGACGACGCCACCTTCGCGGATATCGCGGAGGCCGTGAGGATCCCCGTCATCGGCGACCTGTGGGCGCCGTGGTGCCGGCCGTGCCGCATGATCAGCCCGGCACGGGAGCAGCTTGGCCGCGACCTGGCGGGCCGGGCGAAGCTGGTCAAGGTGAACGTCGACGCTTCGCCGCGGATTTCGGAACGGTTCGCAGTCCAGGCCATCCCGACACTGCTGGTGATGCGCGGCGGCCGGGTGGCGGCCCGGCAGACGGGCGCCCCGCCGCCACAGACTCTCCGGGCCCGGGTCGGGAATGCGCTCGCCGCGGCGGCTCAGTGAGCCCCGCGTTCCCGCGGCGGCCCGAGTCGATGAACTGCGCTGACATGGCCGAGTCGGCCTGGCCGGGCGGAGGCGGCCTTACGCACCGCGGTCGGCAGGCTGGCGCCGCGGACCGTCTTGAGCATGTACCCGGCACACCCGGCGGCGATCGCATCGCGGTGGGCCTGCTCGTCGATGAACGCGGTCAGCATCAGGCACGCGACCTCGGGTGCACAAGCCCGGAGCTGCCGGCACACCGCGACACCGTCGCCGTCCGGCAATCGCATGTCCAGTATCGCCACGTCGGGACACATCGCCGGAATCCTCGCCAGCGCTTCGGCGGCGGTACCCGCCTCGCCGATCACCTGGATGTCCGGCTCTGCCTCCAGCAGGTCAGACAGGCCCTGCCGGACGACCTCGTGGTCATCCAGCAGGAAAACCGTGACCAGCCCGCGTTGCCCTGCGCCTGCGGTGTTCTCAGACATCAGTATGCCCAGTCTCTCCGGGAATGCCTCCTGGGCACCCGGACAGGCCCAGGCCGACGTTCCACGTCTCCGCAATGTACGCGCGCTGGCTGGTGGCGACAGTGGACCATGGTCCCGGCAGGCACTGCCGGGGGTCCATGATGCACGGGACCGGCCGCCGGGGCCGCCCAGCCGCGGAGGCCTGGGTGAACCGCCGCTGCCTGCGGCAAGTTTCACTGCCCGGCCGCCGGGACGGGCAGCCGGACACCTGCGTCCACTGCTGTCGGCGGCCCGAGGCCACCTGCAGCAGATGCGGCCAGAGGCGCCCGCGCGCCCCGCGGCGGCCGGCCGGCCTGCGCACCGCATGCCGCGTCTCGCCGCCGCCTGCGCCCGGTGCGGGCAGGACCGGCCGTCGGCAACCCGCTGGCCGGAAGGGCCGGCCTGCGCCTCGTGTCACACCTGCGGGCCCTGCGCCAGCGGGAGCCGCGCGCGCGGCGGACGGCAGCGCCGGCTGGTCGCCCGCCCGGCCCCGCCGCGGACACCTGCGTCTGGCGCGCTGGGATCCCGGCCTCCAGCGCCTGCGCCGAGGGCGGCCCTGAGGACAAGCTCTATGAGAAAGGATGCTGCCCGCGGTGCTCGCTGCGCCGCCGCGCCCAGCAGCTGCAGGCCGGCGTGCCGGAGACAACACGGCCACCCGCCAGCCCTAGCCTAGCGTCGCCGTGAAGTGGCTGCGCCACGGCGCGAGCGCGGCACTGCGCGCCCGGCTCCCCGCTGCCGTCCTTGCCCCGACGGAGTCCGGCAGCCCTAGTCGCGGCCCTGGCCGCGGATGATGAGAACCGGGCAGTGCGCGTGCTGGGCCACCTGGGAGCTGACCGATCCCATCACCATGCGCGCGAACCCGCCCGCGCCGCGCGAGCCGACGACGATCATGTCGGCGTCACGGCTGGCGTTGATGAGCTCCTCGGCCGGGATGCCGGTGACAGCCTTGACGGTGACCGACGGCGGCCTGGACCCGCTGAGCCCGGCGAGCACCTTGTCGGTTTCCGCCTGGGCCGCCTCGCGGGCACGCTCAGTGAACTCGGGGTCCTGGGCGTAGCTCAGGGTGCCGCCCCAGAACCCTGCGACCGCCTGATTCACGGTGAGCACGGTCAACGTCGCCTTCCGCAGTGCCGCTTCCTTCGCGGCCCATTCCAGGGCCCGCTGGGAATGACCGGAACCATCCACGCCGACTATGATGCCAGGCACCTGACTCACCACTCCTCAATGTCATGGGCGGCTGCCCGCCTTCGCCATCAACGGTAGGGTCGCCGGGCCGCCGTCAGCTATGGCCGTCCGGGCCGGGTGCCCGGGACGTTGGTCCTTATGCCTGGCCCGGGGACCGCCTACAGTGGGGGCATGGTTGCGAAGGTCAGGGGTGGCCGTGAGCGGAGCGGGTGAGCCGATCGGGGTGTTCCTGCTGGACGACCACGAGGTGGTCCGCCGGGGGGTGCGTGACCTGCTGGAGGCGGAGCCGGACATCCGGGTGGTGGGCGAGGCGGGGACCGCGGCCAGCGCGCTGGCGCGCATCCCGGCGCTGCGCCCGGACGTGGCCGTGCTGGATGTACGGCTGCCGGACGGTGACGGGGTGTCGGTGTGCCGGGAGATCCGGTCCCGGATGCCGGGGGTGGCCTGCTTGATGCTCACCTCGTTCGGCGATGACCAGGCGCTGTTCGACGCGGTCATGGCGGGGGCGGCGGGGTATGTGCTGAAGCAGATCCGCGGCACCGACCTGGTGGGCGCGGTGCGCACCGTGGCCTCGGGGCAGTCGATGCTGGACCCCCGGGCGGCGTCGCGGCTGATGGCCAGGCTGCGCGAGTCCTCGGCCCGGCGTGACCCGCTGGCGGGCCTGTCGGCGCAGGAGCGGACGATCCTGGGCCTGATCGGGGAGGGGCTGACCAACCGGCAGATCGGCGAGCGGATGTTCCTGGCGGAGAAGACTGTGAAGAACTACGTGTCCGCGCTGTTCGCCAAGCTGGGCATGCAGCGCAGGACCCAGGCGGCGGCGTACGCGGCCCGGGTCTTCAGTGCGGACCGCGGCGGGGATAGTCATTTTTAGTAGGCGACAGATTACGGATCGTCATGCCGGATGGGTACCCGCCACTCCAGCCTGGTGCCCGGCGCCGGGGCGCCAGGGCGCGTCGGCCCCAGTCGCAGCTCGCCGCCGAGCTTCCCGGCGCGCGCGGCCAGGTTGGCCAGCCCGCTGCGCCTGGCGCCTGGCGGGATCCCGGTCCCGTTGTCGGTGACCGTGACGGTGAGGGTCCCGCCGGCGTCGGCGTCCACGGTCACGTCGACCTGGGTGGCGCGGGAATGCCTGGCCGCGTTGGACAGCGCTTCCCGCAGCGCGGCCAGCGCCCCCTCGGCAACCTCGGCTCCGGCCCCGGCGCCGAGGCCGGAGCCCAGCCGCAGCGACGGTGGGAAGCCGAGCAGCGGCGTCATCTCCTCGACCAAGGCGGCGATGTCCCGGCGCAGCAGCGGCTGGCCGGCCTCGCGGGCCTGCAGCGCGAAGATGGTGCCGCGGATCTCCTTGATGGTCTCGTCCAGCGCGTCCACCGCGGCGCTGATCCGGCCGGCGACCTCCGGCTTGGCTACCCTGGGCATGATGCCCTCCAGCGACATGCCGGTGGCATACAACCGCTGGATGACCAGGTCGTGCAGGTCGCGGGCGATCCGGTCCCTGTCGGCGTACAGCGACAGCCGCTCGGCCTCGGCGCGGCGGGCGGCCAGCTCCAGCGCCACCCCGGCCTGCGCGGCGAACCCGGCCGCCAGGTCCGCCTGCTCCCGCGGCAACGGCGGCTCGCCGTGCCGGCGCCCCAGGGTGAGCACGCCGCGGGCGTTGCCGTGCCCGCCGAGCGGGAACAACACCGCGGGCCCGATCTGGCCCATCGCGGCCCGGGCCACCGCCGCGGCCCGCTCGTCAGCGGCGAAGTCGGCGCAGGCCACCGGCTGCCCGGTCTCCATGACACGGGCCGACAGCGACGTCCCGGCCGGCAGCACCAGGCCGGCCACCGCGCCAGCGCCAACGCCGTCGGCGTAGCGGACCGCCAGCCGGCCCCCGTCATCCTCCGGCAGCGCCAGCACCGCCAGGTCCGCGCCGGCAAGCTCCCGCACTTGGCGGATAATACCGGCCAGCACCTCACCCGGCTCGGCGCCAGACAGCAACGCCGTCGTGACCTCGGCGCTGGCGGCGATCCAGCGCTGCTGGCGGCGCGCCGCCTCATACAGCCGCGCGTTCTCCACCGCCACCCCCGCCGCGGCCCCCAGCGCGACCAGCACCGCCTCATCATCCTCGGTGAACTGCCCGCCGCCGCGCTTCTCGGTCAGGTACAGGTTCCCGAACACCTCATCCCGCACCCGCACCGGCACGCCAAGGAAACTCCGCATCGGCGGGTGCCCGGCCGGGAACCCCGCCGCCGCCGGGTGCGCCGCGATATCAGCCAGCCGCAGCGGCCGCGGATCATCAATCAGCAAGCCAAGCACCCCCCGCCCCTGCGGCCAGTGATCGATCCCGGCGATCTCATCCTCGCTCAGCCCGACCGGGACGAAATTCGCCAGCTTCCCGTCCTCGCCGACGACGCCCAGCGCCCCGTACGCCGCGTCCACCAGCCCCACCGCGGCCTCCACGATCCGCCGCAGCGTGGACTGCAGATCCAGGCCCTCGCTGACCGCGACCACCGCCTGCAGCAAGCCGCGCATCCGGTCCCTGGCGCCGATCACCGCCTGCAGCCGCCCCTGCAGCTCCGCCAGCAGCTCGTCAAGCTCCAGCTCCGGCAGCAGCTCCGGACGGCCCGCAGCGCCAGGCTCCATAACCCCTCCCGCCCGTCCCGGGATCCCCACCGCCAGCCTAACCTCGGCCTAACCAGCGTGCACCTCCGCCCGGCGGCCACGCCGCCCGCGACCGGCACCGCGCTCATCACCGGCAGGCCGGCTGTTCCCTGCCTGCCGGGACCGGACGCCCTTGCCGGCCGGCGCGGGCACCAGCACGGTTGTCGGGAGCACGGCGCAGCCGGGCGGCCATCGCGTCGATGGCCTTGGCCCAGGCACCGTGCTCGCGCAGGTGGGAAGCGATGGCCTGCGGGCCTGCCGCGCGGATTCCTGCGGGGTGCGGTAGCCAGTGACGGCAATCGCCTGGGACCGTGAGCACTTACGGTTAGTGGATTCGTGTAATTTTCGCGCTTCTGACTATCGAATGCCAGTTCACTTAGTTTCCTGGCGTTCGCTTGTGCACCGGGCACGGCGGCACCGGACGCGCCGCGCCCCGGGGTGGGGCAGGCTGGCGCCTGCCCGTATGTCCTGCCTGAGGGGCCGCAGAGGTCTCCGGGGTCAGGGCCGGCCGCAGGCCGCCGCGCAGCGGCGCTCCAGGCGCCGCACCTCGAACTCCAGCGTGGGGAGTGCCAGGACTCGATGACCGCGTTGTCCAGGGCTGACCCGGGGCGGCCCATCGGCTGGCAGATGGACAGCCGCCCGCAAGCGGCCCGGAACGCGTCCGCGGTGTACTCAGCGCGCCGTAGGCCAGCTCCGCGACGTGGTGCTCGCCCAGCGCGAACCCCAGGATCCGGCGCGATCCCATGTCCAGCACGCTGTCCAGGTAGAGCTTGCCCTCATCGGTGCCGGTATCGGTGCCGCCGCCGTGCCACTTCTGGTTGATCCCAGCCAATCTTGACCGTGCGGGCGCCGCGAGGGCGCGAAAACTGGGCTCGGTGCGGGTGGCTGCCTGGCCGGGTTCGCTGCCGCTCCGTGATCCTGTGGGCGATCGTGGTGAAGGCGGGCGCACGGCCTGGGCGGGGCGGGAGGTGGTCGCGGGCTGTCCGCAACCGAATCCGGGCGCTTCTTGGCACTTGATGCCGTATCCCAGCCTGGCGCGGGGCCTCGACCCCGAGGGGCCGCGAATTGCAGCTGCGAGCGCGCCGGTCAGCTTCTCACTTCCGACCGGGGCCCCGCGGGCAGCCCGCCCTTCCGATCGCGGCCGAGCACAAGGAGGCGAGCTGCATGGAGCAGCCGCAGGAGGTAGTCGAGGACGAGGAGCACGAGCGGGCCTGGGACCGGGTCGCCGCGATCGACGTGGCCAAGGCGTCCGGGGTGGTCTGCACCCGGGTCCCGGAAGACATCTTCTGGCAGGCGGCAGGGCCGCTGATCAGCAATGACGAGCCGTCGGCGGTCCTGCTGGCGGGCATGATGGTGCTCGCCGCCGACGGGATGCTGGTGAGCCTGGCGGACACGAAGGCGAACCGGAAGGCGTTCGGCTCGACCGGAACCGCTGACGATTCCTCCCCGTTCCCGCAGCTGCGGGTGGTCGCGCTGACCGTCCGCGCGGGCCGCGCCAAGATCGGGGCGATCCTGGGCTCCTGCCGGGCCGGGGAGCAGACCCTGCTGAAACGGCTCGCAAGGCGCCGCCCGGACCTGTTCGCCGGCCGCGTGACCTGCTTCGATCGCAACTTCCCCGGCTATGACCTGATCACGGCGATCCTGCACGCGGGCGGGCACGTCATCGCCTGGGTGAGCGCCACGGTCGCGCTGCCGCTGGTACCCGGCGGCGGCTGGCTGCCCGACGGATCCCGCCTCACCTGGCTGAACGCCCCGTCCGGGAAGAAAGACGACCGGCTCCCCGCCCGGGCCACCGAGCACAACGCCGTCATGCCCTCCGGCGACGGGAAAGCGCAGGCCTCCGAGACCTGCACCATCATCACCACCCTGCTGGACCACGAGGCCGCGCCCGCTGACCAGGTCCGGGACACCTACCTGACCCGGTGGAGCGCGTCGGAGACCACGTTCGGCGAGGACAAGACGACGATCACGGGCGCCGGGAACCGCACTTCCGGCCCGGTCCTGCGCTCCGGCTCCCCGCGGCTGGTCATCTCCGAGGCCTGGGCCTGGCTCACCGCCACCCAGCTGACCCGCGCCGCCGAGGCAGCCGCGCTCCGCGGCGCGCACGCCGCCGCCCGCGCCCTGCGCCGCGAAGACGCCGTCCCCGTGACCGCGGACGAGGAATCCTGCACCGCCGCCCGTCATCACATGATCCGCTCCATGACAGCGACCCAGGTCATCGCCACCTCATCACTGGAAGCGATCGCCGCCGCAGCCGACGGCACGGCCCGCGCAGCCCGCGCAGTCTTGCACACCCTGAACATCCCCCGACGGCAGCGGCACTCCAAACGCGCCCAGAAAGCCAGCCCCAGATTCCCGCACGCGACCGCCACCAAGCAGACCGTCACAGGAAAACCCCAGGTCACCGTATTCGCACCCGGCTTCTGCTAGCCGCCGGCCCCAGCCGCAGGCCGTAAGGGAAGGAAGAACCGCCCCGCCCGCCGGGGCCGCGGACTGTGGAACCACGCGCCGGACCCGCCGCGACACGCGGGCCCTTCCCGTGCCCGCCCGTAGGCAACACCACCACGAGAATAGACTTAAGAACACGTACAGAACACAAGAGGCACTACACCACCCCAGGCGATCTGAAACACCTAAAATCCCTGGTATTGAGAGGAAACCCAGCGCGGATTTGATCACTGGTGTGAGGGCTCCGACGGAATCCGGACAGTGATTCCGATCGAATCCGGACACCGATTCCGGGGTTTTCGTACACCTGGCCCGGCCCGGCTTGCTAGGGCGTGGCGGCTGCCCGGCAGCCTGAACACGTGATCCGCAGGAACCGCGGCCGGGCGCTATCCGCCGCGGCGCACCGTGCCGCCGAGATGGCGCCGGGGCTGCTCGTCGATGCCGATCCGCTGGCCGGGCCTGCCGCCGAGGCAGTGCCCGCCGGATCGGCCGGGGCGTCGCGGTGCCGTAGCAGCCCTGGACCGCGGCCGCGTCGGTGAGTAGCAGCAGCGCGTCCGCATGCAGGTCGCGGGCCAGCAGCGACGCGGCCAGGTCCTTGTCGTGACCGCCTCGGCGCCCGGACCGAACCGCCCTCGCGCACGACCGGCACGCCTCGCCCGCCGCAGCAGACCACCATCACCCAGGCCGCGACCAGGATCCGGGTGACCGGCAGGTCGAGGAGTTCCGCGGGCTCCGACGACGGCACTACCCGGCGGAACCCGGAACCGTCCGGGCGGATCTGCCAGCCGTGGCTGGCTGCCAGCTGCCGTGTAGGGCCGGGCGATGGGCGCTCTCCAGGGCCAGCATGCCGGCCTGCGGTCCGTTGCCGTGCGTGACCACGAGCTCGTTCCCGTCCGCCAGCGGTGCCAGGGCCGGTACGGCCGTGGTGGTGTGCGCCTCGGATCTCGTCCTCCGACGGCTTGCCGCGCTGGAGCAGGGCGTTACCGCTGAGCGCCGCCACGATTCTCATCCGGATTCGCCGACCGTGGCGATCATGACGGCCTTGATCGTGTGCGGCCTGTTGGCGGCTTGCTCGAAGACTATCGAGGCGGGTGACTCGAAGACCTCCTCGGTCACCTCGAGCGCCTCCAGGCCGCGGCGGGCGTACAGCATGCGCCCGATGCTGGTCTGGGTGTTGTGCAGCGCGGGCAGGCAGTGCATGAACTTCACTGCCGGGTTCCCGGTCTTGGCGACCACGTCCGCGTTCACCTGGTACGGCAGCAGCAGGTCGATGCGCTCGTCCCATCCGGAGGCCAGCTCGCCCATGGACAGCCAGACGTCGGTGTACAGGTAGTCCACGCCCGCTACGGCCGTGCCGATGTCTGCGCTGACCGTGAGGCTGGCGCCCGATGCCGCCGCCAGGCCGCGCGCGATCGTCTGCATGGCAGGCCGTGGCTGCAGCGCTTCCGGGGCGGCGACGCGCACGTCCATGCCGAGCATTGCCCCGGTCACCAGCAGCGAGCTGGCGGTGTTGTTCCGGCCATCGCCCAGGTAGCAGTAGCTGATCTCGGCGAGCGGCCGGTCCGTGTGGTCGCGCATGGTGAGGATGTCAGCCAGCATCTGGGTGGGGTGCCAGTCGTCGGTGAGGCCGTTCCATACCGGGATTCCCGCGTAACGGCCGAGTGTCTCGACGGTCTGCTGGGCAGAGCCCCGGTACCCAATGCCGTCGAACATGAGGCCGAGCGCCCGGGCCGCGTCCCTGGCCGTTTCCCTGCTGCCCAGGTGCGACTCGCCGGGGCCGATATAGGTGACGTGCGCGCCCTCGTCGTGCGCGGCGACCTCGAACGCCGACCGGGTCCGGGTCGAGGCCTTCTCGAAGACCAGCGCAATCGTGCGGCCGGCCAGCCGGTGCGCCCGCACGCCGATGCGCTTCTCCAGCCGCAATCGTGCCCCTAGGTCGACCAGGTAGCGGAATTCGGCGGCGGTGAGGTCGATCTCCTTGAGCAAGCTGCGCCCGTGCAGGTCCATGTCACGCTCCGCGGTTCATTCAGGCAGGTTCGCCTCCAGGCTCCGCGGTGGCCGTCCCCGTAGGGTAGGCCGTAGGGCATCGCCCGGTGGGACCTCGGTCCCTACTCGCCGGGGGCTCCGGACCGCAAGCGTGGAGGGGATGAACGGCTGGCTGCTGGCCCGCGACCATGACCTGCCCCATCCAGCGCGACCCGGCGTGAGGAGGACGGTTCGCCGACCGGCACGATGCGCGCCTGATCGTGCTCGGCTCAAGCGGTCGCGCCGGCCTGCCCCTCATGCCGCCCAGCGGCGCGGCCACTCGGCTGATGTGCCTGTCTGCCCGGCGGGTCCTCACCGTGCCTTTGCGTCGGCAGGGGGATAGAACGTGTCATGGACGTGGTTCTCGCCGTCGGGGCCGGTCACGACCAGGATGCGGTCGCCGGTGCGGAGCCGCAGCGCCGGGTCGGCGTGCAGGGTCTTGCCGCGGCGGATCACGGTGGCGACGGTGTCGCCGGGGCGCAGGTGCAGGCCGGCAATGGTCTTGCCGCGGGCCGCGGACATGGCGGTGATGTTGGTCTCGACCAGGGTCAGGCCGGATCCGGCCAGGTCGGCGAGGCGGATGGTCTGCGCGGACCCGGTGGCCTCCTCGATGAGGGTGACCAGGGCGGAGGCGGCGGAGATGGCGGCGTCGACGCCCCAGGAGGGGTCGAACAGCCAGCGGTTGGCGTCGTCGCGGACGGTGGCGACGATGCGGGGGATCTCGAAGCGGCGTCGGCCCAGCAGGGAGATGATGAGGTTGTCCTCGTCGCGGCCGGTGGCCGCGACGAGGACGTCGGCGCGCAGCGCGCCGGCGGCCTCGAGCCTGCCGGGCGCGCAGGCGTTGCCGGTCACGACCTGCAGGCCCTGGGCGGCCAGTTCCGCGGCGCGAGCGGGATCTTTTTCCACGATAGCGACCGTGTTGCCGGCGGCGTGCACGGCCTGGGTGACCCGCCGGCCCACGAGGCCGCCGCCGGTCACGACGATGTGCATCACTGCCACCTCCCGCCGAGGAAGCTGCGCAGCCGGTCCAGGGCAGCCGACGCGACGATGAAGCTGACCCGGTCGCCGTGGCGGAGCTGCGCGCCGGGCCCGGGAATCACGGAGTGGCCGCCGCGGGTGATCTCCACCGCGGTGATCTCGCCTTCGACGTTGAACTCCGCGGCCCTCCGCCCGGCCAGGTAGTCCGGGATGGTGGCGCGGACCAGCAGCGTCTCGCCGTTGCCGAAGGTGTAGTCGGGTTCGAGGGGGGCATGCCGCAGTATCCGGTGCACCCGGTCGACGGTCATCCGGACCGAGGTGACCATGTCCAGGCCTAGTTCAGTGGCGGCCGCGGCATGCTCCACCCCGGTGAGCCTGCCAACCACGCGGGGGACATGGAACGACTCCCGGGCGATGCGGGTGATGACGATGTTGAGGCTGTCGCTGGAAGTGAGCGCGACCAGCGCGTCGGCCCGCTCGATGCCCGCCGCCTCGAGCACCGGCCGCCGCAGCCCGCTGCCAGGCAGGAACTGGCCGCCGAACCGGGCGGGCAGCCGGTCCCGCGCCCGAGGGTCGACGTCGACGGCGGTGACGCTGTCGCCCTCGGCGTCCAGCCTGGCCGCCAGCGCCGCGCCCGCCCGGCCGCAGCCCGCGATCACGACATGCATCATTGCTCCCTTCCGCCGGTGGCAGCTTGCGGCGCGGCCGGGACCGCCCGCTGGGCGCGGCCGGTGTGGCCTGGCTCGCGCCGGCGGCTCCGGTCAGCGCGCCTGTGCCACGCCTTGCGCGCTTCGTCCGCGGCCAGCAGCAGGACCCCGAACGCGGTGAGCATCAGCCAGTCGGGCAGCGTCAGCGGCGCGGTGTTGAAGACGGCCTGCAGGGCGGGGACGTAGCTGACCGCGGCCATGAAGCCCAGCCCGAAGCAGCCGGCGGCGATCAGCGGGCGGTTGGACAGCAGGCCCGCCCGGAACACGCTTTCCCGGTCGGTGCGCACCGCGAAGCTGTTGAAGAACTGGCTGACCACGATCCCGGCCTGGGTCATGGTGACCGCCTCCCGGTAGACCGGGTTGGCCGCGGTGAACGCGTGGAACGGCAGGTGCGCGGTGTGGATGCGCCAGAAGAACGCGAACACGACTCCGGCGGACTGGATGGTGCCGAGGAACAGGAACCGCCGTACCACAGGCCAGTTGAACAGGTGCTCGGCCGGCGGCCGGGGCGGGCGGTCCATGGTTCCGGGCTCGGGCCGCTCGGCGCCCAGCGCCAGGGCAGGCAGCACGTCGGAGCCGAGGTCGATGGACAGCACCTGCAGCGCCGACAGCGGCACCAGCGGGAATCCCGTGAACGTGGCGGCCAGGATCGGGGCCAGCTCGGCCAGGTTGTGGCTGAACAGGTAGACCAGGAACCGCCGGATGTTGGCGTAGACGGCCCGGCCGAGCTCGACGGCGGCGGCGATCGAGGCGAACGAGTCGTCCAGCAGGACCATGACCGACGCGGACCGGGCCACGTCGGTGCCGTCGGCGCCCATGGACACCCCGATGCTGGCGCGTTTGAGCGCGGGTGCGTCGTTGGCGCCGTCGCCGGTGACGGCCACGACCTCCCCCAGCTTCTCCAGCGTCGCGACCACCCGCAGCTTGTGCTCGGGCCGCACCCGCGCGAAGATCACCTGGCTGCCAGCGCGCAGCATGCCCGCCAGCGCCTCGTCGTCCATGGTGTCGAGGTCGGCGCCGGAGACCACCCGGGCCGGGCCTTCCCCGGTGATGCCGACCCGGCGGGCGATGGCCTCGGCGGTGAGGCCGTAATCGCCGGTGACCATGTAGATGGTGATCCCGGCCCGGCGGCAGGCGGCCACGGCGGCGGTGACCTCCGGACGCGGCGGGTCGCTCATCCCCGCCAAGCCCAGGAAGGTCAGCCCGTGCTCGGCCTCGTCCTGGCTCACCCGGGGCGAGGCCACAGCCTTGCGGGCGACCGCGAGCACCCGCAGCGCCTGCCCGGCCATGGCATCGTTGGCCTCGCCGATCAGGGCGCGCAGGCCGTCGTCGAGCGGCATTGTGCGCCCGTCCCAGCAGGCGTCCGCGCACCGTTCCAGGACGGCCTGCGGGGAGCCCTTCATGTAGGCCTCGAACCCGCCGTCCACCCGGTGCACCGTGGTCATCAGCTTGCGGCCGGGGTCGAACGGGAACGCCCCCACCCGCGGCGTGCGCGCCGCCTCGGCGGGCAGGTCGATACCGGCCTTCGCCGCCGCGACCAGGATCGCTCCCTCGGTGGTGTCCCCCAGCACGTGCCACCCCTGGCCGCCCGACGGCGCGAGCAGGCGCGCGTCGCTGCACAGCGCCCCGGCCCGCAGCACGTCCGCCACCACCGCGGCGTCCTCCACCTCCCCCTCGGGCGCGTACCCGGTGCCGGTCACCTTATGCACCCGGCCCGAGGCGTACACCTGCTGCACGGTCATCTCCGCCTTGGTCAGCGTGCCGGTCTTGTCGGTGCAGATCACCGTGGTCGATCCCAGCGCCTCCACTGCCGCCAGCTTCTTGATCAGCGCGTGGCGGCGGGCCATCCGCCGCACCCCGATGGCCAGCGACACCGACAGCGTGGCGGGCAGGCCCTCCGGCACCAGCGCCACCATCACCCCGAGCGCGAACACGAACGACAGCGCCGCCGGGTTGCCGGTGACCACCCGCAGCGCGAACAGCAGCGTCCCGGTGCCGATCGCCACCGCCGCCACCCGGCGCGCCATGTCGGCCACCTGGCGCTGCAGCGGGCTGGGCTCAGGCGGCAGCCCTGCGGTGAGCCGGTAGATGCGGCCGAACTCGGTGCCCAGCCCGGTCGCGTACACCACCGCCTTGCCGGTGCCTGCGGTGACCGAGGTGCCCATGAACACGCCGTCGCGGGCCTCGGCCGCCGCGGTCCCCGCGCCCGCGGGCTCGGTGGTCCGCCCGGACGGCTGGCTCTCCCCGGTCAGCGCGGCGAGCTCGACCGACAGCGCGTGCGCCTCGATCACCCGGGCGTCCGCAGGCACCGCGTCGCCGGCCTCCAGCACCAGCAGATCGCCGGGTACCAGGTCCTCGGCCGGGGTCTCGGCAAGCTCCCCGCCGCGCAGCACCCGCGCCTGGTGGGGGACCATCGCCTGCAGCGCTTCCGCGGTCCGCTCGGCCGCGTGCTCCTGGACGAACCCGATCAGCGCGTTCAGCACCACCACTGCCGTGATCCCGAACGCCAGGTACAGGTTCGACGTGTCCCGTGGCGCGGACAGGAAGTAGATGCCAAACGTCAGCCCGGCGGCCACCAGCAGCACCACCGCGAACATGTTGGCGAGCTGGGCGGCCAGCTCCGCGGCCACGGGCCGCCGCCGCGGGCGGGGCAGCCTGTTCGGGCCCGCCGCGGCCAGCCGCCGGGCCGCCTCGCTCGCATCCAGGCCCCGGCGCGAACTGCCCAGCGCGCCCAGGGCACCGGCCGCATCCATCGACAGCACCCCCGCCCCGGCCCCGCCGGGCCCAGCGGCGGCTGGCGGGGTAGCGGTACCGTGGCGGCTCACGGCTCGCTCACTCCCGCTGCACAGCGGCACGAGCCCCCGGCCGCCGTCACCGTGGCGCGGACTGCGCTGGCCGCCTGACTTCGGCGCGCTGCCGTCATGCCAGTGCGGGTTCGGGGATGGCGGGTGCCTGCTCGCCTGCTCCGGTCATGATCAGCGCGCCGTGCTGGTCGTAGACGTCAGCGCCGATGGCGCGCAGGGCTGCACGGCTGATCCGGTAGTGATGGCCGCACAGCAGCAGGTCCACCGGGTGCGGGCGCCCTGCGGCTGCCGGGATGACGGCCGTCACGACCGGCCTGGCCGGACAGCAGCAGGCACGGTCGGCGAGGAGCAGCGAACCACGCGGTCCCGGTAGCTCATCGTCGAGCGGGACAGGACCGGCCCAGCCGTGATGTGCGAACAAGCCCTTCATGAGACCAGTTCACAACGTTGCCGGACCCGGGAAGTAGGGCCGGAAGTCCCGCGGTATGCCGGCGACGAGATCATCGTCAAGGGCCGTCGCCTCGGCGACGAGGGCCGCAAGGACATGATCACCGAGGTTCACGGGGAGGGCGGAGCGCCGCCGTGTCTGGCCCGGTGGGATGAGGGACACGAGAGCGTGTTCATGCCCTCCTCGGACACGTGGTGGAGCATCACCCTGCCCGTGGGGCCGACGGATGAGCGGATGCGGTAGTGACGCGCCGCTGGGCCGCCGGCTCGGCCCTGCGGCGGTTGCTGCGCGGCCGGGCGCAGGTGACCGAAGTCCTTTGACTCGGGACATCCGGCACTGACGCGGGCCGGGCAGCGGGCAGATGCTGGCGTCATCGGCTCGGATACAGGGAGTACGGCCATGGCGCGCACGGATATCCACCTCGACGAGGCGTTGCGGCACCTCGGTGCCGTGTATTACGACTCACTGCATGGCAGGGCCTCCCGCTCTGATGTGACGCGCGCGTTTGAGGCGGTGGAGGAGCATCTCAAGGCCCAGTTGCGCCAGGCCCCCGGGGGGGGTCACCGCGTCGGCCGGGGTGCGGCGCGCTCAGCGTGGAGCACACCCGACCCGGCACGTGCCCAGGGTCAGGGACGTCATGACCAAAAAGGTCGTGACGGTGGACCGCCTGACACCGTACGGCGAGATCGTCCGCCTGCTCACCGAACGCCGGATCAGCGGCCTGCCGGTGCTGACGATGGGGCGGCACGTGGCGGGGGTTGTCTCCGAGGCCGACCTGGTGGCGGCCGAGGACAGCGACGCCCGGCAGGCCCGGATGGAGGCGGCGACCAGCGTGCGGCGGGGACTGCCGTGGCCGAGGCACAGGCGCAAGGACCTCACTGCCGGCGGGCTGATGACGTCGCCGGCCATCGCCATCAACCCGGACGCGACGATCCCGAGGGCGGCCCGCGAGATGCACACCCACCACGTGCGCCGCCTGCCCGTGATCGACGAGAACGGCGAACTAGTGGGCATCGTCAGCCGCCGTGACCTGCTGAGCGTCTTCCTCCGCCCGGATGAGGAACTGGCGCAGGACGTTCGCGAACTGCTCGACGACGTGCTGCCCGCCGACCCCGGCAGCGTCACGGCGACGGTCCGGAACGGCGTGGTGGTCCTTACCGGCAGGCCGGAGACACCGGAGGACAGCGAGCTTGTCCCGGTCGCGATCCGGCTGATCTGGGACGTCGACGGGGTCATCGACGTGGAGAACCGGCTCGGCGAGCCTGCCCGCGAGGGCGGGGGCGGTGAGGGCGCGGCGAAGCGGGAGTCGCTGCTGTCGGTCGAGCCGCCAGAGGGCCTGCGGCACCTGGCAGCCCCGCCGGAGCCCGGAGACGCATCGCCCGGCGTGACGGGCTAGTGGCTCACCCGGTGCAAGCGGCCGGCGTTCGCGCCGTCCGCATCGGGCTGGCCAGGGCCGCCGAAGGGCAGGGCGAGCTGTCCCCCGTCTGGCGCTACCACGCCACGGCAGAGGGCATCTCACCCTTCACCTGCCCGAGCACTGCAGAAGACGTGCGCGGCGGGGCACCCATGTCCGCATTCACCTGCGGAACAGAAACCCATCGTAAAGGCGAGCGGCATTACTAGAGCAGCCGGTGGATCCAGGCTTAGAGCCAGGCTGCACCCCGCTGCTCACCGGCAGGTAGAGGAGGGGCGGCTCGATCACGTGTCCGCGGTCGGTGCGATCGGGCTCAGTCCGGGTGGACGACCCCGACCGGGCAGGACGAATGATGCAACAACGCCTGCGCCACCGAGCCGAGGCTCATCCCGTCGAGGCCACCGCGGCCACGGCTGCCGACCACGATCATCTGGGCCTCCCGCGCGGCGCTCAGCAGCACCGACCGCGGCGGCCCCGCGACAACCTCCCGGATCACCGTGATGTCGGGGTGCTGCTTCTCCTGACGGTCCATCTCCTGGCCGAACTGTTCTTCCATGCGGCGCATCTCACCGAGCCTGCCCGCCGAGTCGGCCAGAGCGCACGTCGCCACCAGGTGGACGTTGCGCAGCGCCGCCTCCTCGAACGCGAACGCGATCGCGCCCGCCGATGCCGCCGACCCGTCCACGCCCACCACGACCGGGCCCGGGGACTGGTTGACCGGCCGCCAACTCCCGCGGACGACTACGATCCGCCCGTGCCCGTGCACGGCCACCTGCCAGGGAACCGATCCCAGCAGCAGGCCGGGCAGCCTGCCGTGCCCGTGCGACCCGAGCACGACCATCTCGGCGGCACTGCTGCGCTCGCACAGCACCCGGGCGGGCGGCTCGCCAGTCACTTCCGCCCGGATCCGGGCCGGGCCGACGACCGACTCGGCGTATTGCAGCCCCCGGATCACAGTGTGCTCGCCTCGCCGCCTGGCCAGCCCGATCAGGTCGGCCAGGGCCGGCTCACCGGGCGCCGCCAGGTCCGAGGCCAGCAGGACGGTCAGCACCGTGTGGCGGGCCCAGGCCTCCCGGGCCGCCCAGCGCAGCGCGTCACCGCCGCCGGCCGACCCGTCATACCCCGCCACGATCCCGTATCCCGTCCCGGCCATGACAACCTCCCCGGCTCCGGGAATCCGATTCCTCTCAGCAATCTCGATGCGACCAAGGCCTGCAGGTAGGGCAGAAGGTCCCGGGTTCTCATCCCGAGGGTCCTGCCGGGAATTCGTGGCCCCGCGTGCGCACGCCACGCCCGCCAGGCCGGGTGCAGCCGCGGCAAGCCCCGGGACCAGCGCGAGAGCGTGCCGCGGCTGATCGAGGGTCACGTCACCCAGGGCTGGCACGAGGCCTGGGGCGAGATGGCCGCCCGGTGGCAGGAACGGTTCGCCGGCCGCATGCGAGCAACGGGGGTGCACGATGCCGGTACCGGGCAACGGCACGCCGGCGGGCAGCGTCCCGCTGGGTGCCCTGGACGCCGGGCACGTCGCCGGCCTGCTCGCCTCGGCCGCCGCCCTCGCCGGCGCCCTGGCCGGCCAGCCCGGCGCCGAGGCGGCCTGCGCCGAGTTCGCCCCGGACTTCGACGGCCTGGCCGAGCTGCACATCGCCCTGGCCATCGCCGCCGCCGGCCTAGACGAGGCGATCGATCAGCACACCAGCATCGTGCACCCCTGACCCGGCACCGCCGGGGTGCGGCACCGCCCGCACGCACCTTGAGAACAAAACAGAGGAAAGACACGCGCGTGTCACCCCGCCCGCGTCATTACCGTCTGCTACATTCAATGACAGACGGGAACGGCCCGCCATGCGATCCGAAGAGGATCAGGCAGCAGGCGCCCGCAACGGCACAAGACGCCAGGGAAACCGGGACACGCAGCATCCGCCCCGGAACGGCACGGAAAGTCCGGTTCCGCGGAACCGCGGGATAAACCGGCAATACGACATCAGATAGCGCGAGAGAACGGTTTGCGGATAAACATCCGGAACCGTACGTATTCGGAAATCGTGTGGCTGAGGGCGGGCTGGACCGCGCCTACCAGGACAAACGCGAACCGGACCACAGGACTTCCGAATAGTTACCCGGAACCTGACAGCGAAAAGCCCCCGCGCACAGAATTTCTGACACACTCACGGTGACCTTCTGCCCGTCTCGCCGGCGAGGGCGGGCATCGCCATGCCGGGCGCACCAGGCATCCAGCCGGGCCTGGGCCTGCGCGGGCGAGGCGTCATCGGACAGGGTGCGCCACCACCGCTGCGCCGCGGAGTGGCTGGCCTTTTCCACCACGCCCCTGCGCCAGCCGCGCCGCGACGGGCACACATCCACCGCGACCCCGTAGTACTTGGCGGCCTCGGCGAACGACGCGGTCAGGTCGCCTGTGTCCGGGTGGCACACCGTGGACATGCGGTCGAACCGCCACCGGCGGGTGACCCCGCCCAGCCGCTCGCACACCGCGTGCAGCGACGCGATCAGGTACGGCTGCTCCTCCGATCCGGCCAGCACCCCGCGCCACTTGCCTGAGGCGGACAGCGCCCTGGTCAGCAGGTGCGCGGTCTTGCCCTGCCCCCACCACGCAGGCGGATCGGCAGCTCCACCCAGTCCCGCTGAGTCTCCTCGCCCGGCGGGTGCCCGATCATCGCGAACTCGGCGGGGACCGCGGCCGCGCACCGCTCGCAGGTCGGCCGCAGCCCGCGCGCCCGCAGCGCCCGGGTGAACGACGGGTACGACCCGCCATAGCCGAGAGCCGCGACCTCCTCCAGCAGCGCCGTGGCGAACAGGTGCGGGTCATCGGCAAACCGGATCCGGCAGTACTCCGCGAACCGCCCGAACCGGTCCGGCCCGGCCGGCTTCCGCCGGCCCGGTTCCTGCTGCCCGGCCAGGTAGGCCCGGACCGTCTTGCGGTCCCGGTCCAGGTGCCGGGCGATCGCCGGCACCGGCCAGCCTCTCTTGCGCAGCGCGTGTGTGAGCATTGGCTGATGGGCTCCCTCGAGCTGACGGGCCGTGACACCCGGCAGCATCGGGGGGAGCCGACCGGGCCCCGAGGACCCGGGCGGCGTGTCGCCCAAGATGGGGAATTTCAGATTTTGTGGTCGGCGGAATCCGGCCCGGACCTGGCGAGGTGGGTCATCTTGCGCAGGCCGTCGAAGGCCGAGGAGCGCGCGACCGCGACGACCCCGATGATCAGCGCGGCGATCCCGCCGGCCTCCATCGCGAGCATTCCCGCCGAGGCCTGCACCCGGTCGCCGAACACGACGATTCCCAGCGCCACCCCGGCGACGGGCTCGCCGGCGGCGATGGCCGGCAGCGACGCACGCAGCAGGGCAACGCTGAACGCGTTCTGCATCAGCCAGATGCCAAGGATACCCGCGCCGGCCAGGGCGTAGGGCGGCCAGCGGGTGAACAGCTCCGTGACCGAGTACGAGTCTGCCTGCAGGATCTCTAGCGTCTGCCGGGTCAGTGCATCCTGGATACCGAGGACCAGCCCGGCCCCCAGGCCGGTGAGGGTGGCGCACAGCCGTCCGTGCCTGTGGCGCCCACCCCGGACGGCGACGAATGGATGCCCGCGATGATCGCCGCCGCGTACCAGTGCGAGAACGAGCCGAACGACAGGCCGACGGGCTTGGTCGACCGGGTCACCGACGGCAGGGTCACGCCGCCGATCAGGATAAGCGCGCCGACCACCTCGGTGAGCTTGATGGCCTGCCGGGACATCGCGGCGGCCAGCACGAGGGCCCAGACCAGGTAGGTGCTCAGCAGCGGTTCCACCAGCGTCAGCTCCAGGTGGCCGATCGACCAGGCCGCGAGCGGGTAGCCCGCCACCATGCACGCGATCCCGAGCAGCCACCTCGGCTTGCCCAGCAGGTCGGTGAGGATGCGCGGGCTCAGGAAACGCGACTGCGGCTCCTGCCTGGCAGAGTGCTGCTGGAGAACGAAGCCGATCCCGAGCAGCACGTCGGCCACCAGAGTGGTCGCGTAGTCCACATCCAGGTCCACCGTGCTCGGTCCATGGCGGAAATCCTCGTGCCACTGAGGGGAAATCATGGTCCTGCTCCCGGGACTGCTTTACTTCTGCGTCATGCGAAACGACAGAGACGAAGGGGATCGGCAAGACGGGACCTTCGCCTTACTGGTCGAAGCAGCCTCGTGTGTGCCCGTCAGCGTCGTTCCGCAAGTAGGTCCGGCCGGAGCCGAGCGAGCCGTGGCGAGGCCGGGGTTCTCCGCCGATCTACCGGGCCTGCGGGTTCACCCGGGAGCAGCCGCGGCGATTTCCGGTGAGAGCTGAGGGATCCGCGGCTTTGCCTTGAGCCGCCGCGGCGCGGGCAGCTACCGTAGATGTCCGGGCTTGGCATGAGCGAGCTTGCCTGATGGCGTCGCGAGCGGGTCGTCCTTGGTTCGTCAAGTGGGTCGGCGGCCTCGTGATCAGCGTCCCGCCTGGAGGTGCTATGGCCCTGTATGCCTCATCAATGACGGAGGATGTCGCTGCAACCGGACCTGAACAGCGTTCGGTCAGCCCACCTACGGCGTCGGCGGCGCCGCCGTCGGCCACGCAGCGCGACCGCCTTCGGCCCCTGGAGGTGGCCGAGTGCTCGTTGTGCGGGATCGCGCTTCCGCTGGGCCTGCTGGTACCCGACGGCGGCCAGGCGTGCGCCGACATCCGCTGGTATTGCAAGGACGCCGTGTCGTGCACGGAACGCTGGACGGCAGCCCGCCCGACGCGTCGCGCGCACATGCCGATGGCACCCGCCGACACCGCAGGGGAAGGGACGCCCGCTTCCCGGCCCGAGTCCCTTGCCGCCCCTGCCCGGCAACCGTAAGGCCAGCCGACGGCCAATCCCCATGCCGTGCCGACCCGGCAGCCACCGTGATTGGGCCTTTGGTCCCTGCACGGGGGGTGGCGGACGCGCGTATCGTGCGGTCATGGCTGCGAACAGCGAATGCCGGCTGGCCGATGGGCGGGCGGTCGTGCCGCGCCGGGTCGGCCCCGCCGACGCCGCGGCCATCACCACGCTGTACTTGGCGCTGTCGCCCGCGTCCCTCCACCTCCGTTTCCACAGCCAGCGGCCTGCGCCCGCTCGGGTCGCGCGGCTGGCGGGCCTCGGCAGCGGCACCGTCTGCCTCGTCGCGGCCGCGCCCGCCGATCCGGGCTGCCTGGCTGCCGATGCCCGCTGCGCGCGCATCGATGCCGAGACGGCGGAGCTGGGACTGGCCGCCCGGGATGACTATCAGGGCGGAGGGCTGGGGCGCCTGCTGCTGGACGCGCTGGTGCTGCGGGCGCGCGAGGAGGGGATCAGGCGGCTGCGAGCCGTCGTCTTCCTGGACAACACTCCGATGCTGCGCGTGCTCCAGCGTCACGGCTGGGTGCTGGCCGCCCCCACGGAGTGCTCTGCCGTGGCTTTCCTGGAAATCTCCGCGGTCGGCGGGATGCAGGGCTGGCCCGCGGCGACTGCGGGACGGCGGGTCCTGGTGGAACCGCGCGGCTGGTCCGACGACAAGCGGATCGCGGCGCTGCGCGCAGCGGGAAACGTGGTCCGCCAGTGCCCCGGGCCGCTGCGGAGCGCCGGGCGAGCTTGCCCGCTGGTTACCACCGGGCGGTGTCGGCTTGTTGAGAGGCAGACGCGATCGTCAGCCTGCTCCCCGCCGGCGCCCCGGACTGCGCGGCCGTGCTGGCAGCCCACCAGGCGCGCTGGCCGCACCTGCTCACCCGCCCCCGGCCGCCGGCCAGGCCGGCGGCCCCGGGCCTCTGATCGTGCCGCAGCCTGCGGCCGGTGAAGGGACGTGGATCGGATGAGTCTCATGCGGCGGCTTGCGGCGCTGTTCCGGGCCAAGGCGAACACGGCGCTGGACCGCGCCGAGGATCCCCGCGAGATGCTCGACTACTCCTACGAGCGACAGCTAGAGTTGCTGCAGCAGGTGCGCCGCGGGCTGGCGGACGTGGCCACCAGCCGGAAGCGCGTCGAGCTCCAGCTCACCCAGCTGCAGCAATCGTCGGCCAAGCTGCAGGGCCAGGCACAGCAGGCGCTCGCCGCCGGGCGGGAGGACCTGGCCCGTGAGGCGCTGACCCGGCGGGCGGCCGTCGCGTCGCAGATCGGCGAGCTGCAGGGCCAGCAGGCTTCGCTGCAGGCCGAGGAGGACAAGCTCACCGCCGCCTCGCAGCGCCTGCAGGCGAAGGTGGAGGCTTTCCGTACCCGCAAGGAGACGATCAAGGCCACCTACACCGCCGCCGAGGCGGAAACCCGCATCCGCGAGGCCGTCACCGGGGTCTCCGAGGAGATGGGCGACGTCGGCATGGCCGTCCAGCGCGCGCAGGACAAGACCGAGCAGATGCAGGCCCGGGCCGGCGCGCTGGATGAGCTGCTGGCCTCCGGCGCGCTGGCGGACGCCACCGTGCCCGGCGGCCGCGACGAAATCCAGTCCCAGCTGGATGCCCTCACCGCCGGCCACGACGTGGACGACGAGCTGGCCCGGCTGAAGGCACAGCTGCCGTCATCGGCTGCGCCGACGGCCATCGAGGGCTCCGAGACGCCGTCGGCCGGCCAGCCGTCCCCGCCGGAGTCGCCGGCCGCTCCGTGAGCGGACGCCTGCCGTGCCGGGCGTGAGGTCCGTGACCCGACGATGCACTGGAGGGGGATGATCGGGATGGGCCGGCAGTCCCGGGCTTGCACCGCTCGAAAGGTCAGAGCGGCCGGCGGTGACCACGGACTGACCGCACGGGACCGGGGGTCGCGTCCATCAGCCGCAGCAGCTCCGCGGTCGCGGGCGTCGCGTCAGCCAGCCACCGCGGCGCGGCCTCCATCAGCGGCGCGGCGGCCCGCAGCCGCGTGCTGTACTCGCTCTGGCCCAGCAGCCGCGGGAACAGGTGCTGGATCAGCTTCGCCGCGATCCGCAGCCAGCGCCGCTCATCATCGAACCGCAGCGGCACCTGCGCCACCGCGATGCACGCCAGCTCGGCGTCGGTCACCTCCGGCCGGCCGCCTGGCCCGCGCCCGGGCGAACCCGCGCCCGGGGATGATGCGGTCAGTCAGCTCCACGTACAGTGCGGTAAGAAGGGTGTCCAGGTCGGCGATCATGACGGGCTCCACAGTCAGGCGTGTGTGAGAACGCCGATTCCGGGCACTCTTCATATCTCAGTCACGAACCACTCGCGGCGTGTCGCCTCATGCCTTCGCCAGCAGGCACGATACCCCGACCAACGATATAGGGGTCGATCTCCCGGCGTGGCGGACCGAAGCTCCAGGTCGGCGGGTCTCCCGGCCCGGATCAGCCAGAGCGCCTGAGGGCCGGCCTGGCCCGAACTGCCCCGCGAGTTCGGCGGGATTCATGGCCCGTCGCGCTGCGCGTCAGCCGCGTGACCCAGGCCAGTTGCCGTCGACAAGTGTCCTGCCCGAAGGGACCAACGCCCCTAACTATCTGCGCGGGCGGCGGTCAGCATGATGCCGAACGATCGAGCGGCGGGAGGAGGCCGGTCATGACACGCGTGTTGCTGCCGCGGCGGATCGTGGTGGGCGTGGACGGCTCGGCCGCCGCGGACGCGGCCGTCCGCTGGGCGGTCGCGGAGGCGCGGCTGCGTCACGCAGCCGTCCATCTCGTCTGCGCGTGTCCTTCCGACGTCAGGCTGCGCGCGCCGTATGCCCCTTCGTCGTGGCGCCCGCCCCGGGACGAGTGCGATGCCGCCGGGAAGGAAATACTCGCCGGAGCGGCAGCGGCCGTGCGGCACCGCCTTCCGCCGGGGCGGCTGATCTCCGAACTGGTGAGCGCGCCGCCAGCCCAGGCGCTGCTGGATCGGACCGCGGGAGCCGAGATGCTCGTCCTTGGAACATGGCGGGCCAGCCGCGTAGCCGGGCAGCCGCCGCCGCCGCTGGGCCCGGTGGCACGCGCTTGCCTGCGGCTGGCACACTGCCCGGTGGTCATCGTCGAGCCTGACGGGCAGGCGGCCGGGCGGGTTGGCCAGCCGGCGCATGGCCGCTACGGCAGGTCGCGTCACCGACGCGATCGGGCGCCCGCAGCCGCAGGACGGTGACGGGGCCGGGCAGCGGCATCGATGCGCCGGGGCCACGACACCGTCGGCGGGAACTCACGGACGCGGGCCGCCGCGCATGGCGACGGGGCGCGCATCTCCGTGCGAGCCATGGTCGCGTATTCCCTGCATCCCAGCCGACGCCACGGTCTCCATCGTGGAAGAAGATCCCGCTCGCGCTGGGGGCTGGCCGCTCGGGGCCTGCAGGTCGTGACCGGCAACGCCTGCGCCCGGCAGGCTCGAGGCCGCCGGCGCGCCGCACACCCGGCGCTTCGGCTCCGCACCGGTGACCGCATCCTGGTCGTGACCGGCCTCGACGGCGAGAACCATGTCCACGACGCGTTCTACCCCCGTACCGGCGGAAAGCCACGGTGGGCACCCGGCTGTCCGAACGGGTGCCCTTCCTCGCCCGCGGCCTGCTGCCGACCGGAGTCGGGACCTTGGTCCCTGGTCCACGATCAGCAGCCGTCGTGAGATGAGGGCCTCACTCCTGGCGGAAGGGACTGTGCTGCCATGACTGTCGCGGGTGGAATCGAAGATCACCAGGCACGGTGCCAACCGTACCTAGCGGTGCTCCGGACGCTGGCCGGCCGGGAGGCCGGGACAGGGCTTCCGCGGCAGGCCGCTGCTCAGGTCGCCCGGGCGACCGGCGCGGTCCTCGCCGAGGTGGAGGCCGCAGTCCGCGAAGCGCGGTCGGCCGCCGCTTGTGGTCCCGGGGCGACGACGCTGCTGCTGGTCCGGCTGCGCCGGCTCTCGGCCGCGGCCGGCGACGCGCTTGGTGCCGCGAGCGCTGGGGACGCTACCGGGATGCGCCGTCAGCTGCACAGATTCGAGGCGCTGACCTCCGCGATCTGGACGGTGCAGCAATCGGTGTGCGGCCCGTCGGTGCCGCGCTCGGCGGTCGTCCGGCCCGGCCGCGCGCGGCCGGGCTGACCGGATCCGGGACTTTGGCCTCTATGTGCCGGTGAGCAGCGGGGTGCAGCCTTGCTCCATGCGTGACCTAACGCCGCTGCCGGACCTGATGCAGGGAGCCGGCCTGACCGGGTCGGCCCGCACCCGCCGGCCGGTGTATGTGGACCTGCTACCGCCGTGCAACGCAGGGTGCCCGGCCGGGGAGAACATCCAGGCCTGGCTCGCCGCCGCCCGCGACGGGGACGTCATGCAGGCATGGTGGCTGCTGACCGGGGACAACCCGTTCCCGGCGATCCACGGGCGGGTGTGCTACCACCCGTGCGAGGACGTCTGCAACCGGAGAGAGCTGGACGGCCCGGTGTCCGTACACGCCGTGGAGCGGTTCCTGGGCGACCAGGCGGCCAGGAACCACTGGCCCTCCGGCCCGACCGCGCGGCCCAGCGGCAAGCGGGTGCTGGTCATCGGCGCCGGCCCCAGCGGGCTGTCGGCCGCGTATCACCTGGCCCGGCTCGGGCACCAGGTGGAGATCAGGGACGCGGGCGAGCAGCCGGGCGG
>Ga0070737_10001400_pt1 | contig 34712 bp, 35 predicted proteins | sample Coa_R1_10_FD_66438 | JGI IMG/M metagenome (GOLD analysis project Ga0070737, IMG submission 66438) | Surface soil microbial communities from Centralia Pennsylvania, which are recovering from an underground coalmine fire - Coalmine... | ecosystem: Environmental > Terrestrial > Soil > Unclassified... | reverse complement strand
CGAGCGGATCCTCATTTCGGGCATCGCCGGCGTGCCCGCGGGCCTCGCGGTGGATGAGAACGGCGATCTCTATGTGGCCGCCAATGGCGTGGCCATTTACAGCCCCGAAGGCCGCCTCCTGCGCGCCATCGGCGCCGCCGAACCCGTCTCCAGCATCACCTTCGGCGATGCGGATTCGAAAGCGCTCTACATCGCCGCGCGCGCCGCCGTTTACCGCATCCGCCCGAACCCAGCCCAGTGAACGAAGACCGCCGCCATCCCCGCTATCCGCTGCTCGGTATCGGCGCCCTGATCTTCGATCGACAGCCGGGGGATCGCGGCCGCATTCTGCTTGCCCGGCGCGGCAAGCCGCCGCTCCTCGGCCAATGGTCTCTGCCCGGCGGATTGGTCGAAGCGGGCGAAGAGTTGGCGGACGCCGTGCGCCGCGAAGTCCGGGAGGAGACCGGGCTTGAAATCGAACCGCTCGGCATGCTCGAAATTTTCGAGCGCATTATGCGCGACCAATCCGGCAGCGCCGAGTATCACTACGTCCTGATCGACTACGTCTGCGCCGTTACCGGAGGCGTGCTCGAGGCCGGCGACGATGCCCGCGAGGTCGCCTGGTTCCGCCGTTCCGAACTTGCCTCTCTGGACATCACCGAGGGCACTCTGGCCGTGATAGAAAAAGGCTTTCGCCAGAGGCGAAAATATAAGCTGGCCCCGGCGAAAATATAGAAGAGCTTGAAAACATCCGCTGAAGTCCTGGAATACGAACCTCTGCGCCAGCTCATCGGCCGTTTTGTGTCCAGCCCGCTCGGAAAGCGGGAAATCGAGAAGCTTGCGCCGCACGCGGATCGCGAGCGCCTGGAAGCCGATCTCGCCGAAGCGGGCGAAGCCATCGGCTATCTGCGCCTCGCCGCGCGTCCCCAGCCGGCATCGCGCGGAGCCGCGATCCGCATCGACTTCTCCGGCCTGCCGGAACTCGAAGCCGCCGTCCACAAGCTGCGCATCGAAGGCGCGAGCCTCGAACCGAAGGAAATCTTCGATCTGTTTACCCTGCTTGACCGCGCGGCGGACGCGAAATCCGTGCTCACCGCCGCCTCCGAGCGCTTCCCGCGTTTAGGCGCGCGGGCGCAAACCATCGGCGATTTCCGCGGCTTGCTCCACGAGCTCGAAGGCAAGATCCTCCCCGATGGCACTGTCGCCGATAACGCCAGCGTTGCCCTTGCCCGCCTGCGCCGCGACATCGAGAGGCAGCGCAAAGCCATTCAGGAATCGCTCGAACGCTTCCTGCGCGTCCACCGCGAGGAAGGCGTGCTGCAGGAGGAATTCGTCGCGATTCGCAATGAGCGGTTCGTGGTTCCCGTCATCGCCGGCCAAAAGCGCAAGCTGGACGGCGTCATCCACGGGGCGAGTTCGAGCGGCCATACTCTGTTTATCGAGCCGCTCGAAACCATCGATCTCAATAACGAGCTGGTGCGGCTCGCCGAAGAAGAAGCCCGCGAAGTTCACCGCATCCTGCTCGAACTGACCGCCCGCCTGCGCGGCCATGCGGAATCCATCCGCCAGACCCTGGTCACCATGGCCGGGCTGGAGCTGATCTTCGCCAAGGCGCGCTTCGCCGTGGAATTCGACTGCGTGGTGCCGCGCTTCGGCGAGCGGCTGTTGCTCAAAGACGCCCGCCACCCGCTGCTTGAAGACGTGCTGCGCCGGCGCCGCAAATCCGCCGTGCCCATGAATCTGGAGCTGACCCGCGCGGACCGCACGCTGCTCATCAGCGGCCCCAATACCGGCGGCAAAACGGTGGCGCTGAAAACCGCCGGCCTGCTGAGCCTGATGGCGCAATCGGGCCTTCCCGTACCGGCCGCCGAAGCCGAGTTTCCCCTCTTCGAGCAGGTGTTGGCCGATATCGGCGATTACCAATCGATCCAGGAAAACCTCAGCACGTTTTCCGCGCACGTCTCGAACATTCGCGAAATGGCGCTGGACGTAACGCCGGATTCGCTGGTGCTGCTGGATGAACTCGGCGCCGCCACGGATCCGGAAGAAGGGGGCGCGCTCGGAGTTGCCATCGTCGAGCATTTCCGCGCGGCCGGCGCATTTACCCTGGTGTCCACACACCTGTTGGCTTTAAAACTCTACGCCGCCGGCACGCCCGGCGTGATCAATGGCTCGATGGGTTTTGACGAGGAAACGCTCGAACCTACCTACCGGCTTCGCCTTGGCCTGCCCGGCAAATCGGCCGGCCTGGAGATCGCGACCAAACTTGGTATGCCGGGCGATATTATGCGGCGCGCCCGCCAGTCCCTCAGCGATAAAGAGCGCGATATCGAAAAGTTCCTGGCCGAGCTGCACCGCCGCATCGGGGAGACACAGGCGCTTGAAGCCACCCTGCGGGAGAAAATCGCCGCCGCCGAAAAACGCGAAAGGGAAGTATCGCGCGAATGGGAGCAGAGGGAGGCCGCCAAGCTGAAAGAACTCGAGCGGCGCACCGAGCAGGCCCTGGCCCACTTTGAAGAGCAGGCGAAGCAGACGATCGATCAGATTGCCCGCGGCGCCGAGCAGCGCAGGGCCGCGCAGGAAGCGCAGCGCCGCGTCTCCAAGGCCAAGCGCGAATTACGCGAGGAGATCGAAACGACGGTGCTCGCCACGCGCGAGGATGCGCGCCAGGGTGAGATCGGGCCGCTCCGCATAGAAGAGGGATCCCGCGTGCGGCTGCGCGACATCCGCGAACCGGCGCGCGTGCGCCGCAAGCTTTCCGGCGGCCGGCTCGAAGTGGAGGCCGGATTCCTGAAAATGCAGGTCTCCATCGACGATGTGATCGAGGTGCTGCCGGAAGCCCCGGAACGCGGCCGTAAGTTGCCGCAGGGCGTGACGTACAAGCCCGCTCCCGCGTTCGCGCCCGTCTGTCAGGAGATCAACCTGATCGGCCGGCGCGCCGAAGAGGCCCGCGACGCAGTGGACGAATTTCTCGACCGCGCCGTGATGGCCACGGCCAGCCGCGTCCGCATCGTGCATGGCTTCGGCATGGGCGTGCTGCGCAGCGCGATTCACGAGTTGCTGAGCCATCACCCCCATGTTTCGCGCTTCTATCCAGCCCCGCAACAGGAAGGCGGCGCCGGGGCGACTATTGTGGAACTGAAAGATTGATATGCTCCTGAAAATCGTTCAGGCCGGGGATGTTGTTCTGCGCTCCCGCGCGCGCGCACTAACCGCCGGCGAAATTGGCGGTCCGGAAATCGCGCAGCTCATCGAGTGGATGCGCGAGACCATGCGCGACGCTCCCGGTGTGGGCCTCGCCGCCCCGCAGATCGGGCTTGGTCTGCAACTGGCCGTGATCGAGGACTCCGCCGAATCGATGCGCAACATCGCTCCCGAGCGACTGGCCGAACGCGGCCGCAAGCCGGTCCCATTCCACGTCATTATGAACCCCTCGATCGAACTGCTGGGCGACACGGCCGAGTTCTTCGAAGGCTGCCTGAGCCTTTCCGGATTTGCCGCCTTGGTGCCGCGCGCGCTGCGCGTCCGGGTGGAATGTTTGAACCATAAGGGGGAGCCCACCATCATCGAAGCCGAGGGGTGGTACGCGCGCATTCTGCAGCACGAAATCGATCATCTCCACGGCACCATGTACATCGATCGCATGCACAGCCGTTCCCTGACGACCGTGGATCATCTGAGCCGCTACTGGAACGATCTGCCGATCGCGGAAGTAAAGCGCCGGCTGGGGATTTGACCGCAATCGGCGCTTGCCGGCAGAAATTGGCGACTCACCGAAATCCGCGTCCGAGGCCGGGGTCGAAGTGGATTTTCAGCAAGGCAATGCCGCGGCTACTGCGCGCCGGACGGCTTGGCGAAGGCGGAATCCGGAATCGCGGCATTCGGCTCCGCGTCAGTGAACGCGTACTGCTCCTGCCCGCTCACCCAACCGTAGATCCATTTGAACGGGAGCTTCACGCCGGCCACGACGCGGTAATCGGAGTAATCGATCTGCGTCGGCACGCGGCCCATGGCGGAGTTGAAGTAGTAGACCAGACGGTTCAGCAGCCCGCTTTGCTTATCGAAATAGAATGTCGCCAGAAGGCCGGAAGGACCGGAACCCTGAACCACGTACACGTCCTTGCCATCGACCGTGGCCGGATAACTCGCCTTCCAGTTCGTCAGATACTGCTTGATTTTGCCGGGGAACGCCATTTCCCCGACGAGCTTCGCGCCTTCGAGCGCGCCATCGGTAAGCGGATATTCCTTGACCACAGTCAGCGGCAGCGCTACCCATCCGTCCCGTCCATTGTAGGTGCGGGCCATCTCGCCTTCTTTCTGGTGAACTTCGAGCGCGATGTTGCTAGGGGCTTTGGCCAGGATTTCCGCCGGGTCCCCGCCGGCCGCGCCAAACAGCAGGCTGGTTCCCTTCAACCGGTAGCTGGTGAGCTTGGCGAGTTGGTCCGCGCCGCCCAGAGCCTGAATGTATTTATCGAGGATCTCATCGGCGGGCGGTGTGCCGGAAGTTTTGGGAGGAGCCGCGGGCAGGATATCGGGAGGAACGAAATTCGGCGAGGCTGAATAGATGGTGTCGATGGGCGGCGTTTGCGCCGGGCTTTCCGAGCCGCGGTGGCAGGTCCAACAAGTGATTACCGTGCGGCCGCCGAAATTCTCTTTGTTGATGGTGTTCACCATCGTGATCATGCGGCGGGCGATTTTCTTTTTGGGCGGCGTGTCGTCTTCCCATTTCGGGTCGGATGTGCCCGCGCCCGTGTGGCAATCGCCGCAGCAGACGCTCAGAGCGGCCGAGAACAGACCCATCGTCCCCATGAAGTCGTCAACCGTAATGCCCTTGAGCACCTGAATATTCTTGAAAGCCTTCTCAGACAACTGCGGCTTGGCTGTGGGCTGCGCGAATAGATGCGTGCCATTCACAACGAGCAAGGTGGCGATCGATAACAAGAGCACACCCGCGAAAATCAATCGGCGAACGGGAAACTTCATGGATAACCTCTCCGCGGAACTCTTTTGAGGCTTCTGCGGAACCGGCCCCTGGAGTGCGCCCGCGAATTTGAAGTGCGAATCCGTGATTATATAGAGTGGCAAAAGAGCAAGTCAATCAGGCCTGGGTGGCGGGGGGTTGGCGGGGCGTTGGGGGTGTTGGCGGCGTTGGCCGGGGCCTTGGCTTCGCCGGGGTTGGAGATAGGGAAAATAAAAAGTCCGCGGATCGAGGTATACTCTCAATTCCATGAGCTTTAGGTTGGTCGTACCATCGATTTGCCTGTTCCTTTTTACCGCTCCTTTCGCCTCCGCACAGGTTACGGCGTCGATTTCCGGCAAAGTAGAAGACGCCGCTGGATCGCCTATCCAGGGCGCAGCGGTCAGCGTGAAGAGCACCGAAACCGGATCGGTCCGCAGCGCCGTCACGGACGATCAGGGCGAGTATCGGGTGCTGGCGCTGCCTGTGGGACCGCAGGAAGTCAAGGCGGAAAAAACGGGCTTCCGAGCGGCCGTTCGCACCGGCGTCAACCTGGCGGTGGGCCAGGAAGCGGTGGTTAATTTGCGGCTGGAAGTGGGCGAATTCGCCCAGGAAATTACGGTGGCCGCCGATGCCCCGCTGGTCAATACCACCACGGCGCAGGTCTCCGGGCTAGTCAACGAACAGCAAATCAAAGACCTGCCGCTGAACGGACGCAGCTTCGATAATCTCATCACGCTGAACCCGGGCACCGTCAACTACAGCGCTTTAAAAAGCGCGGGAACGAGCACCAGCAACGGCAACACGTTTTCGGTTGCGGGCCGCCGCACGTATGAAAACATCGTGCTTTGGAACGGCATCGAATACACCGGGTCCAGCCAGCTAGCCATCACGCCAGGGGGCGTCAGCGGGGAACTGCTGGGCGTGGATGCCATTCGCGAATTCAACGTCCACACCGATACCTATTCGGCCGAATACGGGAAGCGCGCGGGCGGCCAGGTGACGGTGGTGACCCAGTCCGGCACCAACGTCCTCCACGGGAGCGTATTTGAATTTCTGCGCAACAGCGATCTCGATGCCCGCAATTTTTTCGATCAGGGCAGCGTGCCCCCGTTCCGCCGCAATCAGTTCGGCGGGGCGTTGGGAGGCCCGCTGCGCAAGGATAAGCTGTTTCTGTTCGGCAACTACGAAGGTTTCCGGCAGGCGCTGGCCCTAAGCAATGTGGCCGTTGTCCCCGATGCCGAAGCGCGCCAGGGACTGCTTCCGAACGCCGCCGGCAAGTACACGCCAGTGGCGAATCTCAATCCCAACATGCTGCCCTATATGTCGTTCTGGCCCGCGCCGAACGGCCCGGAATTATACGCAAACGGCATTCCCACGGGCATGGCGGAATCCTTCAATAACCCGCGCCAGCAGATCCGCGAGGACTTCGGCACCATCCGTCCGGATTACGTGATCAGCAACCGGGATTCGCTTTCGGCCTCCTACACCATCGACGATGGCAACAGCATCATCCCAACCCCCGATCCGCTATTCGCCTCGCAGGAGTTCCTTCGCAGTCAAATCGCCAGTCTGCAGGAGACGCACGTCTTCACTTCGGCGCTGCTGAACACGTTGCGCGTGGGCTTCTCGCGCGCGGCGTTCGCCTTCGATTCATACCCGATGGCCTCTTTCGCTCCCAACCTGTCCTTCGTGAGCGGCGGAGGACCCGGCGGCATCGTCATCGGCGGCGGCGTCACCACCACCGGTGTGGCCGCCCTTACTTCCGCCGGCCCAAACAACGCCGCAAACGTGTGGAATCGCCGCAATCTGTATACCTACACCGATGACCTGCAACTCACCCATTCGCGCCACCAACTCAGCTTCGGCGCGTGGTTTCAGCCGTTGCAAGACAACGAAAACACCGCGTCCCGCCGGCTCGGCCAAGCCAGTTTCACCAGTCTCACGACCTTTCTTCAAGGCACGGTCAGCAGCTTTCAGGTGGTGCCTAACCCCAGCGAACTCGGCTGGCGTAGCCTATTCGGCGCCTGGTATTTCCAGGACAACATACGTCTCGCGCCCAATCTTACCCTGCAGGCCGGCTTGCGGCACGAGTTCACCACCGGTTGGAACGAGGTGGATAACCGGGCCGCCAATTACATCACGGATGCGAATGGCGTGCTGGAAACCAACCCGATAGTAGGGCATTCGGCCTTCACGCAAAATAACGCTAGGAAGCTGTTCGGGCCGCGGCTCGGGCTCGCCTGGGATCCGTGGGGCAACGGGAAAACGGCCATCCGGGCTGGCTTCGGTATTTACTATTCGCTAATCGACGACCTCAGTTTTCTGCTGAACTCAGTTCCGCCCTATAACAGCAATCTCTCGTTCGCGAATACCAGCCTGTTCAATTTCACTCCCCTGCTGCCAGGAACCCCGATTCCGCCCGCCTGTGGTCCCGGCGTCCCGACACCCTGCAGCACGTTCGCCCCGCAGGGGGTGCAGCCGAATGCCAAGACGCAGGCCGTGAACGAGTGGAAGATCTCGATTGAGCAGCAACTCGCTCCCAATACCGTTCTGCGCGTGGCCTATGCGGGATCGTTTGGGTATCACGGCCTTCTGAGCGTCGATCCGAATACGATTCCCGCCCAGATCTGCGCCAATCCGGCCGGGTGCGTTTCCGGCGGCACTCCCGGAACGACGAAAGGCTCGGTGCCCGAAGGCGCGCAGTACATTCCGGTGAGCGCCCGCCCGAATCCGTACCTTTCCGCGGGCTTCTTCTGGTACACCGAAGGCAACAGCAGCTATAACGCGCTGCAGGTCGATGTCACACACCGCATCAGCCACGGCCTGCTTTTCCGCGCGAATTACACCTGGTCGAAGAACCTGGACTTCAACTCCGGCCTGACCGGCGCGCAAGCCAACAATCAGGCCCAGATGGTGCTCAACCGGAACGATCTAGGCTTGGACTGGGGGCCCTCGGCGCTCAACGCCGCGAACCAGGCGAGCATTTCCGCGCATTACGACCTGCCCTTCGGCAAGACCGGCGCAGGCCTTCCGCGTGCCCTAATCGGCGGCTGGCAGCTCAATACGATCGTTACTCTCCTCAGCGGTTTCCCGTTCACGCCGCAAATCGGCTCCAACCGCTCGGGCGATGGCGATACGCGCAATCCCGACCGGCCGAATTTGAATCCCGCCTTCAGCGGTCCGGTGATCCTGGGCAAGCCGAACCAATGGTTCAACCCGAACGCATTTGTTCTGCCCACGCCCGGCACTTACGGCAATTTGGGCCGCGGCACCTATACGGGTCCGGGGCTCGCCGACGTGGATCTATCGGCATTCAAGGACACAAAGATCCAGGAGCGGGCCGACCTGCAATTCCGGGCGGAATTCTTCAACATCTTCAACCGCGCGAATTTCGATACGCCCAACGCCGTGGTTTTCCAGGGGGCCAGCTACAGCGGCTCGGCGGGGCTGATTACCGCTACCGCGACCACCTCGCGGCAGATCCAGTTCGGATTGAAGCTGATCTTTTGAGGGAGCGCCATGACTTGGCGCAACTCTATCTCGTGTGGTCGGCCTCGGGAGCCGCGATCTCCAGCACCTTCGACACGAACCAGTCCGGTGCTTCCAGCATGGCTGAGTGCGCCTGCCCTTCGAGCGTTACCAGCCGGCAGCCCGGGATAGCGCGGCAGATGAAGTCTGTGCTCCCCTTCAAGCTGGGAGGGGTCTCGGTCCCCAGCAGCATGGTGAGTGGCGTTTTCCATTTGGCCAGGCGGTCCGTCCAATCGTAGTGAGCGTTCACCTCGCGTACCTCGCGCGGCAGTGTGGTGGAAATCTCCAGAATCATGGGCCACATCGGCGAGGTCTCGATGCGCGCCAGCATTTCGGGCGGCACGCGTACCTGGTCGCGCAGAAAGGTGGTGACCACCTGCTTGTGGTCGCCGGCGGCAAGCGCCTTCTCCATCCTGGCGACAACCTCTTCGCCGCGCGGACCTTGCGGCTGAAACATCAGCGGCGGTTCGTAAAGGATCGCCCGCTCGGCCCGCTCGAAGCGTTCTTCGGCCGCGATGGTTGCCAGCGCTCCATAGGAATGCCCGAGCACCGTTAGCGGGGCGCCGATGGCGCGCGCGACGTGGAAGATGTCATCGGCTTCGATTTCGAGCGAATACGCGGGAGCGTCGCCCGAGGGAGCGCGCCCCCGCCGGTCCATGGCATAAACTGTGAACCGTTGGGCCAATTTGGGTAGAACGGCTCCCCAGGCAGCGGTTCCGTTCAGCAGAGATCCGTGCACCAGCAGGAGCGGAGGCCCCGATCCCGCCTTCCGCACAGAGATCTCCACGCCATCGCCCGATGACACCCGAAACCGCTCAGTGGTGGGCGCGGGCATGGCGAATTACTTGGCGGTCTGCGCGGCCCGCCCGGCGGCCACGCGATTTGGCAGAGTCGCCGACGCTATGGAGAGGAATTCCTCTTGGGTGAGCAGGCGCTTGTGTTCGAGCGAAAACTCCTTGACGGCGGCTACCACCCGCATAGCTTCCTCTTCGGTGAAGTCGATGCCGATGTTTCGCAGGGCGCCTTTGATGGAATCGATGCCACTGCCCTTTCCCAGCACCACGGTTGCGGGCGGCTGTCCCACCAGGTCCCAATGATACGGGAACAGCTCGGTGGGCTGCCGCGCGCCGCAATTCTGGAACCAGCTTGCGATGATGCCCGATTCGATTTGGTAGAGCGCCTCGCCCACAACAGGCCGGTTGCTTGCGACCTTGTGGCCGGAAAGTCGTTCCACAAGGCGCGCCAGGCCATAGAGCTTCTCGTACTTCAGGCCGACATCGATGCCGTACATCGTGAGCAGCGCCATGACGGTCTCTTCCATGGGCGTGTTGCCGGCGCGCTCGCCCAAGCCGAGCACGGTAGAGTGGATGACCTCGACGCCCTCGGCCACGGCCATGATTGTGTTGGCCACGCCCATGCCGAAATCCATGTGGAAGTGCGCTTCGAGGCGCTTATGGACGCGCGCCTTCACCTGCCGCACAAGGTATTGCATGGCGTGCGGCGAAACCACGCCGAAGGTATCGACGAGGGCGAGCGCATCCATGTGTCCTTCGCTCGCCACGCGCAGGATCAGGTCGAGCACCCAGGTCATATCGGCGCGGGTAAAGTCGATGGGGAAAAAAACCACTTCGAGGCCCTGCTGGTGAGCGTACGCGGTCGATTCGATGGAAAGCTGAATGGCGCGTTCCAGCGGCCACTGGTAGGCGTACTGAATGATGTGCCGGCTGGAGGGCACTTCCATGACGATTCCCGCCACCCCGCAATCGACCGCGCGCTTTACGTCGTCCACCATGCAGCGCGAAAAGGCGAAGATTTTGGGGCCGAGATTGCGCTTCACGATTTCCTTGATAGCCGCGGTGTCGCTGGGGGAAACCACGGGCATACCCGCTTCGATGCGGTGCACACCCGCTTCGGCCAGGCCCTCGGCGATGCGGATCTTGTCGTCCTTGGTGAAGATCACGCCGGTCTGCTGCTCGCCATCGCGCAGGGTGATGTCGTGGATCTGAATGGTTTTGGGGAAGTGAAACTCCGCCCGCACGGCGTCGTTGAAGTTCCAGGGACTGACAAACCACTTGCCGGTTTTCCAGGGTTGTTGAGACATTGAGGGCTCCTTAGATTGGGTATGAACCAGGCCAACCAGCGTATCACGCCCGCGACGGCACGGGACCAGGTTACTAAGCCAACCAGCGGATCACGCCCGCGACACCGTCGATCGCGACCAGGGAACCATCGGGGATGCGCAGGGTAGCCTCGGGGACACCCAGGACCATTGGAATGCCGCGTTCCCGCGCGAGCGAGGCCATGTGCGACGTGCTGCCCCCGCGCTCGGTCACCACTCCGGCTACATGCGTCAGAATATGGCTCAGGGCCGGGCCGGCGACTTTCGTCACCAGAATATCGCCGGGGGCCACGCGCGACATTTCGCATTCGCAGTGGACCACGCAAGCTCTGCCGGTAGTCCAGCCGATGCCCGCGGGATGGCCATTGAGGCGCGGCCGGCCTTGCCAGATGGCATCGGGAACGGCGGCCGGTTGGATGCGCAACGGGCGGGCTTGCAACAACTGGAAGCCGTTTCGATCGATGGCCCATTCGATTTCGACGGGGATGCCCATGAGCTCTTCGACGCGTTTGAGCAGGCGGCCCAGCTCGACCGCTTCCGCCTCGCTGAGGCAAGGTTTGACGGCTAGAGCGGAAGGCACGGCGCGCGCCGCCGGTTCCTGCCGATGGATGCAGCCGACCTGGTGATCCTTGCGGCCCGGAGTGACGCTGAGAAGTTCGCCATGGCGGGTGAGTTCGTACCGATCGGGAGTGACTTCTCCTTGCGCGATGGCCGATCCGAGGCCCCAGGTGGCGCTGAGCAGCATACCCTCGCCCGCGCGGCTCAACCCTCCGCCGGCGGCGCGCGCGGAGACCAGCGGTTGCACGAGCACAGCCATCGCAGTATCGGCGGGGTCGATCTCGCGCGAAGCCATGTAGCGGAGGGCACGGGTGGTCCAAAGCGCGCCCCAACAGGAGCGCACGGCGGTCAGGAAATCGGCTTCGCTCTCGAGGCCCAGGAAGCTTTCGAACTGGCCGGCGAAGCTGGAGCCAAATCGATCCTCGACGAGCGCCGAGGAGCGCACGACGGTAAGCGCGCCGGCGCGGCGAGTCAAGTCCCGCCAGGCGGCGACGAGCGGCTGGTGGATCTCGGGGACGATGGGCCGATCGAGCAGCCCGAGCTTCATGGCGAGCGCATGCCGGCGCGCCTGGGGACTGCTGGTTGCGCCGAAGACGCCGCGGGCTTCGGCTTCGAGCCCCAGCGCGCCGACCTGGAGGCGATAGGCTTCGGCGGAGAGACAGAAACCATCGGGCACCGGCAAACCGGCCTGTTTGAGGAGGGCGAGATTCGCCGCTTTCGGGCCGAAGCGGGAGGCATCGGCCGCGCTTGCGGCCGCAACCGTGAGGCAGTGATTCACTAGGTTCCCGGCCGCTTGCCGTAATCCGAATAGCCGGGCATCGGGTCGACTACCGTAATCTGCTGGACCGGGAAATTGGAGACGATTTCGACGCCTTCTTTGTGGACGATCAGCATCTCTTCGATGCGCACGCCCCACTGGTAGGGCTTGCCGTGCTGGGTTTCGAGCGCGAAGACCATGCCTTCCTTGATCTCAATCGGGTGGTCGAGCGACCAGATGCGCGAGATCACCGGCTGATCGTACTGGGCGAGGCCCAGCCCGTGTCCCCAGAGATTGGCCGCCGCGCGGTCCTCCTCCTCGTAGCCCCAGGCTTCTTTGGCCGAGGGCCACTGGGAAGCGATATCTCTGGTGGTGGCGCCGACTTTCACTGCTTTAATTGAGTCATACAGCCACTTCAGAGCGGTCGCGTAGTAATCCTTCTGTTCCTGGGTAGGTTCCTTGCCCACGATATAAGTACGATAGTAACAGGACTTATAACCATTCCAGGTAAGTGCCGCCAGGTCCATGAATACTATGTCGCCGGGTTTAATAATGCGGTCGGAGAAGTTACGCCAGTTCGGCCAGGTATTTAGTCCGGAAGAGACGATGACGTCCTCCACGTCTTCCATGCCGGGAATGCTGTAGAGGTACTGCATGATGTGGGCGGTCAGTTGGTTCTCGGTGAGGCCGGGCTTGAGAAACTTCATGAACTCCCAGTGCGCGGCATCGCCGATGGCGCCTACCATGCGCATGCACTCATGCTCGTCCTGGTTTTTTACGGCCCGGGCTTCCATCATGGGGGTCATACCGTCGGTCCAATCGATCTTGGCGTCCTGGAAGATCTTGATCATATTGATGTCGACGAAATCGACGCCCAGTTTCATGCCGTCCACGCCGCGCTTCTTCATCTCCTGCCGGATGGCGTTGGTGAACTTGGCGACCTGCATGGTGGAAGCCGGACCAGCCGCGCCCTTGATCCAGGCGTACGACCAGCGGATGTTGTCCTGGGGGATCCAGGGCGAGTGTTTCGCGATATGCATGCCGATATCGCCCTGCTCGAACAGCACGGGCGGATCGTCGCCGCAGAGCAGCGCGTAGCGCAGTCCCGGTTTGAGCCGGTTCCAGCCGGGCGTGAGCGTACTGGTCACATACCGGACATTCTCGTCGTACATCAGCAGCAGGGCGCCCAGCCCGTGCGCTTTCATACGCTCGCGAGCGCGCTCGAGCCGGTACTTGCGCAGCCGGTCCCAGTTAATGCGTTCCTGCCAATCGAGTCCTACAGCGCCAACGTTTGCCATTCTTCTCCTTGTTCGGTTGACTTTGTTTTGCCTGCACCGCGGCTGCGAGATCGGGAGACAAAAGCGGCCGCTCCGTGGCGGCCGCGGCTCCGATCGCTGAGCATTTTACTGCTGCCCAAACATACCGATGAAGACGCCCTTGGCGATTACCTTGCCGTTCATGGCGTTCATTAAGTCGGCGCGGGAGGCCGATTCCGGCAAGTCCAGCTTGGAATTCAGCGCGAAGATTTCGAAAGTATAGTGATGGTCGCCATGTCCGGCAGGAGGGCAGGGGCCAAGATAGGCGGCATTTCGTCCCTGGTTCTGAATCTGCTTGGCGCCATCGGCCTGGTCACCGGGCTTCACGCCTTCGGGCAGGCTGGTAGCGTCGCCGGGAATATTGTAGATGGCCCAATGCAGCACGTCGTTAGTGGCGGAGCCGCCGAGCACGGGATCGGGGTCGTGCAAAATCAGGGTGAAGCTTTGGGTATTGGCGGGAGCGCCGGACCAACGGATGGCCGGTGAAGGGCTGTTCGGCCCCGCGGCGCAGGTATATTTGGACGGGATATGGCCGCCATCGGAAATGTCGTCGACCATGAGATGAATCATGGGCGGAAGCGTGAATCCCTTTTTGCCGCCCTTGCCGCCTTTTTCCTGTCCGCCCAGGAAGGCCGCCGAACCCAATAATCCGGCAGCGATCATACACGCGGTGATGTAGCGCATAACTATCTCCTTGTTGGGGTTACTTCCTAGACAGGGTATCCAAGAGTAGAAGTAACCGCAACCGATACTAGCGTGAGATCACAAACGGCAGCGCCGTTCTACAAGCGGTTGATCAGGCTGGCCACATAGCCGGCGCCGAAACCGTTATCGATATTGACCACGGTGACATTGCTGGCGCAACTGTTCAACATACCGAGCAGCGCGGCGAGGCCATGAAAACTGGCGCCATAGCCCACGCTGGTGGGCACGGCAATTACGGGGCAGGAAACCATGCCGCCAACGGCGCTGGGCAGCGCGCCTTCCATGCCGGCGCACACGACGATCACGCGGGCTTCGGCCAATTTTTCGCGGTTATCGAGGAGCCGGTGGAAACCGGCTACACCGATGTCATGGATCTCGAGTACCGTATTACCCATGACTTCCGCGGTGAGCCGCGCCTCTTCCGCCACAGGAATATCGCTGGTTCCCGCCGAGACTACCGCGATCTTACCTTTGCCTTTGGAGCTTCTATCGCGCCAGAAGCGAATGACGCCAGAGAGAGGGAAGTGTTCGGCATCGGACAAATTTTGCAGCACCAGAGCGGCACATTCGCGATCGGCGCGGGTTATTAAGACATTGGGGGAAGCTTCGAGCAACTGGCCGGCAATCGCAACTACTTGCGCGGGAGTCTTGCCCTGGGCGAAGACGACCTCGGCCAAGCCGTGGCGCAAGGCGCGATGGTGATCTACTTTGGCGAATCCGAGGTCTTCATAGGGCAGATGATGAAAGCGAGTCAAAGCGGCGTCGATTTCCAGATCGCCGGCACGTACTTGTTCGAGCAGTTGACGGAGCTTCGCCGAATCCATATGGCGTTAGCATAACAACACGGTTAAGCGAGGCTGGGTATGTCAGGAGTCATACAGTCGTACTGTGAATAATCCTCTAATTTAAGAAAAGCACAACAAAAGTACCAAGAAAGTCTATGGTGCAATTAGAGCTTTCAGGCTATTGTTGGAAAGTGCGCACTTCAGCATCATAAGAGCAGGAAGATGAACCTAGAAGAACAAAAAATCGGAGGAAGAAGTTTTGGAGGGGCGCTGGACCGCCGGGAGAATAGCCGATTTCCGGTCCGAGAAGATGTTCGGTACAAGGTTCTGCAATCCAAGGTAGGTCAGGCGAGTGGAGCGGGGAAGACGGTCGACATCTCCAGCGGAGGGATCCTGTTCACAACCACGGAGCGTTTGCAGCCGGGAAGACTGATTGAGATCTCGGTAAACTGGCCAGCGCGGCTGGATGGGACATGCGCGCTTCAACTGGTAGCCACCGGCAGGGTGGTGCGATCGGACGCGGAAACCGCGGCGGTGCGGATCGAACGTTACGAATTTAAGACACGCTCCTCCGGCACCATGGCGGCCGGCGCGGTGTAGAGGCGCGGCCACCGGCGGCGTTCCCCCAGATAGAGCTTAAGCATCCCGGTGCACCGTATCCGGCGCGAAAGCCGGGAGGCATACGGCTATGTATTCGGCGCCTTCAGGGTGAGGTGTGCTGTATCGTACCCATTCGCCGCGGTGCGCAATCACCGCCTGCCCGGCGCCGACATCCAGGCGTCCGCCGCGGTGTTCCACCCGCAAGCTGCCCCGCAACACCAGCGTAAATTCGTCGAATTCCGGCGTCTGCCCGGCTTCTTCCCATCCTGCCGGGCTGCGCATGTGCGCGACGCTTACTGAATCGGTCGCCGAGTTCACCCTTCCGATGTATTCGTCAATCAACTTGGGCTTGGTGCCATGAGCGGCAATGCGGGTTGGGGCGGCGATCAGCGTGGGCACGAGCTCTTCTCCTTAAGCGCTTATCTTAACAGGCAGCGGGACGGAAAACGCCGCCGCGATCCAATGGAAATGGGCTTGCCGCGCGCTTGGTTTCACCGCTATACTAGCATTTTCGCTGAGTTGTTTATGACGGCGAGAGACGAATACGACCCACTAGCTCCCCAGCGCGAAGCGGCCTTTTTTTACGGACTTTTCCTGCGCGGCCACAACGTGGAAGCGTTGCGGCAGGATATCGACGTGCCCCGGACCATGCTCGATAAATGGATGAAAGCCCCCGATTTCGAGTCCCGCTTCCGCGACGATTTGCGGCGCGTTTATGCCTACCGCAAGCAGGTTTTGGCGATCTTCGACGGCCTGGTCCTGAACGAGCAGAACCGCCCTCCGGTGCAGTAGTTTCCTAACGTTTCAGAATCTCTTCGAGAAAGGCCTGGGCGCGCGGATCGGCCGACCGGCCGATGGCGTTCATGGCGGCGCGGCGCGTGCGTGGATCGCCCTCCCGCCGTGCGATGGAAATCAGCAGATCGAGCGCTTTCGGCTGGTGGGATACCGCGAGGCCGGCGATGGCCCGCTCGCGCACAGTGCGGTCCGGCTCGGTTGCGAGCAGCCGCTGGAGGGTTTCCAGGCCGCGCTGGCCGCGCGCCGCGCCGAGCCAAAACGCCGCGTTCCGCCGCACGGCTTCTGGTTCCCCGGCGGCGAGCATTCTTTCGAGCGCGGCGTCCGCGGAAGGGTCGGCATGTAAAGCAATTGCCCGAATGGTTTCTTGGCGGCTGACCGCTTCGAGCAGCGCCACGCTCCCGGCCGGCTTTACGCCAGTGAGCCAGTGAAACGGGACGCCACCGGCATCGATTTCGCAGTCCGGCGAGAGCACCCGTACACGGTCCACCGCGCCGCCCACCACCCGGAAGAGGATGATCGCCTCTGCCGGTGGTTCCAGGTGCACCACGCCGGGCACGGTGCTGCCCTCGGGGCTGACGTATTCGCAGCCGAGGTTGAAGCTGCGATTGTAGGGCACCGCATAGGCAATCCAGGCCGGTTCCGGCTGCGTGGATAACAGCGCCCGGAATTCGCGCTCTAAGCCGGTAGCCGCGGTGCGCGTATCGAGCCGCGCATTTACCAGCAGCTTCGGTTGTGCGTGGGCTGCGAGAGGCACAGCAAGCAGCCAGAGCATTCTCACTTGAGGAGCTCCATCATGTAGTCGAGCGCTTCTTTGGAATGCGATGTGGAGAGGCGCTGCACCAGTTCGCGCTTCATTTCCGGATCGCGCTCTTTGCGTGCCAGATCCACCAGGTATTGGATGTTCGATGGTTGCAGGAATAGCGCGTTGACGACCGCCCGCTTCACTTCCACGTCGCTGGTTCCGGAGTAGATCTCCGCCAGCGTCTGGCCGGTATTCTGCTGGTTGCCCAGCATGCCCAGGTATTGGATCGCCTTCAATTGCAGGTCGGGATTGACGTTGCCGCGCGCCATCTGGGTCAAAAGTTGTGCCCCTTCCGGCGAGTTGGTTTGCACCAGCACGAACAGGGCACGCTCTTTCAGCCGCGGCGGCTGGGACCCTTTCAGCAGGTTTTCCAGGATCGGCAGGGCGCGCCGCGGATCGGAGCGCACCAGCGCGTTCAAGGCCAGCAGCTTCAGTTCCTCATCGGGCTGGGCATCCGGAGAAACCGGCTTACCGGCGGCTTGCTTCACTTCGATCTCCAAGGCGCTGGCATCGTCCAGCCAGCGGCTTTTCGCATAGGACTTCCGCAGCTCGGCAATCGTGGCAAGCGCCTCGTCCCGCCGCCCCAGCTTGTTGAGCGAATAGGCTTTCCAATAAAGCGCGCCATCCGCTCGCGGGCCGGCGTGATCGGCTACTTGCGTGAAATCGTTCAGGGCCGCATCCCACTGGCTGCGGTCGAGCGCCCGCTGGCCGCTCTCGTACAGGCGATCGTCGCGGGAGAACTCGCCGTTGCGCTGGAAAAAGCCGGCTCGCAAACCCGCGAGGGCGCCGGCCGTGGCGAGGGCGCCGGCCGTGGCGTCGGCGGCGATGCGAGACGCGTTCGCGGTAAGCGCGGCGATATGTTGATCGAAGTCGGGGGGAAGCGGCGGTTCCGGCGCAATCACCGGCGCGCGGCCCGGTGTCACCGGAATCGGCGCCACCGGCGGCACGGGCGGCGCAGGCACAGCGTCCTGTGCGGACAGCCGGAGAGCGCCCAGGGCCAGAGCGCCCGCGAGTATGGAAATTCTGGAAAAAATCATTGGCTTGTCCTCATCTCGTTAACTTTGATTGCGTACCGTGGAACTCAGAATCCGGATGCGAAACAGAACCCCTTCGGAGCGCAGCCGCATGCGTAATTCATCCGCCTGGGCGGGACCCAGGCGGGAAGGGGCGTGAGCGATTTCGACCAGCACACGTTCGAGGTCATCCAGCACGCCGGCTACGATATGGTCGTTCGCGCCGGCCGCGGTCTGGCGGTAGAGGCGGCAGTCGGCCAGCAGGTTGGCCGCGCGCTCCTGCTCGGCGGAGATATCTACGGTTCGGCCGCCGACGGTGTTGGCCAACTCGGTCAGAACAATTCCCGAGCGGTCCAGGTAGTCGCCTAGCGCCAGCCGGAAAAGTTGTTCGTTTGGGGCCTCGCCATGGGCAACGGAAAGCGGCGCGGGCGTCTGTGTTTGCCGAACGGGCCTGGCGGGTGGCCGCAGCATAATGAGAAACGCGAGCAGAGCCGAAGCCAGCGCCAACCCCATAACCGGCCAGCGGAGCCATTGCCTGCGCCAACCCCATGGCCGGCGCCAGAAAGCAGGCCGCAGCCCGGCTTGGGACAGCCGCCGCCAAACCGCGGCCTCATAATCGGCCGCGCGCTCCGGCACCGGAAAAGCATCCATCGCGTTCAGCACGCGGGCGAGCGAGCGGAACCCGGCCCGGCATTCCGGACAGGCATCCAGGTGCGCCTGCGCGGCGGCCGGTTCGGCCGCTTCGCCGTAGTAGTGCAGGATCAGATCCTCTTCGGTCAAGTGAGTCATTTGATGGTCACCAGAGGTTCCAGCGCACGCCGCAATTTTTGCACGGCCCGGAACACGCTATGCTTGGCCGCGCCGGTTTGGCATCCCAGCGCGCGGCCCACATCCTCGATACACATGCCTTCGAAGTGGCGCAGCACGAACGCAGCCCGTTCGGCGGCGGACAACCCGTTCATCGCTTGCGCGAGCCGTTCGCGCACCTCGCCGCTCATCGCCAGGCGGTCCGGCGCGGGTTCCGCGGAAGCGATCGCTTCCAGTGGAGCTTTCGCTTCCACGCCGGCCCCGGCCGGGCCCTCGAAGCGTTGCTCGCCGCGCCGCTGCCGGGCGCGCACCAGATCGAGCGCGCAATTCGCCGCGATGCGGTAGAGCCACGTTCCGAACCCGGCCCGCCCATCGAAGCTCCCCAGTTGCCGGTAGGCCTTCAGAAACGTTTCCTGCACCACATCTTCGGCGTCCGATTCATTGCCTGTCATACGAAAGCCCAACCGGAAGAGGGCTCGGCTATGCCGTTCCACCAGCAAACGGAAAGCCTCGCTGTCGCCGCCCCGCGCCTTTTCGATTTCCACCCGCTCGATTTCCGCCTGTTCGGCCCATTCCATCCGGCAGTGAATTAGACTGCAACTCCGGTAACCGGTTAGCAAACGGGTTGTAACCGGTTCTGTTGTATACTACGCGTGATCCATCCCTTTCATTCAGGAGAGAAAACGTGAACCGCATCCGCACCCTGGCCGTGCTTGCCTCCCTCTCCTGCGCAGCCCTCATGTCTGCGCAGGACAACCCGTTTAGCAGCGATCTGAAAGGGGCCTACACCGGAATCAAGAACACCCTGATGCGCGCCGCCGAGAAAATGCCGGAAGAGGACTATTCGTTCCGCACCGTTCCGGAAGTCCGGACCTACGGCGAGATGGTGACGCACATCGCCGACGTGCAATTCATGCTGTGCGGGCTGGCGAAGGGCGAGCAAAAGAAAGGCGAGGCGCCGGCGGAAAAAACCAAAGCGGCGGCCAGCGCCTATTTGAAGTCGTCCTTCGATTACTGCGACGGCGTGTACAACTCGATGACCGACTCAGCCGGGGCCGCCAAGGTGAAGATGTTCGGCCGGGAGATGACCAAGCTCGGCGTGCTTAACTTCAATATCGGCCACGATAACGAAATGTACGGCACCATGGTGGCTTTCCTGCGAATCAAAGGCATCGTGCCGCCGTCGAGCGACCGGCGGCCGTAGACCCGGCCATTTCACGCCGCCGCGCGCGCGGGCAGTTCCTTTACGATTTCCGAAACGAAGCCCTTGGCGTCGCCGAACAGCATCAGCGTCTTGTCCATGTAATACAGGTCGTTATCGATGCCCGCGAAGCCCGGGTTCATGGAGCGCTTGATGACCATCACGGTACGCGCCTTGTCTACGTCGAGGATCGGCATGCCGTAGATCGGGCTGCCCTTGTCGGTGCGCGCCTTGGGATTGGTGACATCGTTGGCGCCGATTACCAGGGCCACATCGCACTGCGGAAATTCGCCGTTGATTTCGTCCATTTCCAACAGCCGGTCGTAAGGAATATCGGCTTCGGCCATCAGCACATTCATGTGGCCCGGCATGCGGCCGGCCACCGGGTGAATGCCGAACTTCACGTCCACTCCACGGCGCGTCAGATTGTCGAATAATTCGCGAATTTTGTGCTGCGCCTGCGCCACCGCGAGTCCGTAACCAGGCACGATGATGACGGTCTGCGCCGATTCGAGTATCTGCGCCGCCTCCTCCGGGCTGGCGCTGCGCACCGTGCGCTGCTCATGCTTGGCCGTGCTGGCCTGCACTTGCCCGAAGGCCCCGAACAGCACGTTGGTGAAGGAGCGGTTCATGGCTTTGCACATGATGATCGAAAGGATCAAGCCGGACGATCCATCGAGCGCGCCGGCGACGACCAGCAGATTATTGCCGAGCACAAAGCCCATGGCGCAGGCCGACAGGCCGGCATACGAGTTTAAGATCGCAATGACGGTGGGCATATCCGCGCCGCCGATCGGAATGATGAGCAGCACACCGAAAATCAGCGCCAGCACCGCGAAAATCGGAAACAGAACAGTGTCCGTGGGCACCAGCACCATGCGCACGCCGATTCCCGCCGCGATCGCAAACAGCAGGAAATTCACCGCGTTCTGATTGCGGTAGGTGATGGGCCGCTGCGGCAGCACCTCCTGCAATTTTCCCATCGCCATCAAGCTGCCGGTGAACGTCAAGAATCCGAGCAGCGTTTCGACGACCAGGGCCACCATCACGAAGCCAGGTAATAGCGTGGAGGCCCGCGGCTGCCTTTGGTAGAACTCGGCCGTGCCGACGAGCGCCGCCGCGAGCGCGCCGCAGGCGTGGGACAGCGCCGTCCGCTGCGGAACCGCGGTCATCGGCATGATGTACGCAATCGGGACACCGACCACGGTGCCGATCACGATGGCCCACACGATCCAGGGCAGGTTGTAAATCGGCTGCGCCTTGATAAATGCAGCCGTCACGGCGATCAGCATGCCGGCCTCGCCGATAAACACGCCCCGGCGCGAAGTAGAAGGCGAGTTCATCCACTTCAACGAGAGGATGAAAAAAGCCGCCGAAATGATGTAAAGGTAATTGACCAGGTGAGGAGCCATGTTACTTTTTGGCCTCCCGTTTCTTGAACATTTTCACCATGCGGTCGGTAATCAGGAAGCCGCTGACGATGTTGGTGACCACCGCCGTGATCGCAATGAATCCCAACACCTTGCTGAGGAAGGTGGCGTCTTTCGACCCGGTCAGCAGAATGGCGCCGACCACCGAAATCGCCGAAATCGCGTTGGTCAACGACATCAGCGGGGTGTGCAGCAGCGGCGAAACTTTGCGGATGATCTCCAGCCCGACAAAGGTCGCCAGCATAAACACAAAAACTCCCATTTCGAGATCGGTGGGCATTTATTTCTCCTGGGCCACGGCTTGTGGCATGCTCGCCTCGAGACCCGGCAGCCCGAGCAGCTCGCGCACGCGCGGGTGAACCACTTCGCCCTCGTGCGTGACCAGCGTCTCGCGCACGATTTCATCGTCGCGGTTGAGCGCCAGGTTGCCTTCCTTGTTGACGAGATACTTCAAAAAGGTCGCGATGTTTTTCGCATACATCTGGCTGGCGTGGTAGGGGATGGTGGAAGGCAGATTTACCGGTCCGAATATCCGGACCCCGCCCTCCTCCACGACCTCGCCGGCGCGCGTCAGTTCGCAGTTGCCGCCGCGTTCCGCCGCGATATCCACGATCACCGAGCCGGGGGCCATGCGCGCCACCATGTCCCGCGTAATCAGCACGGGCGCCTTTCTGCCGGGAACGGCGGCCGTGGTGATCACCACGCTGTTCTGCGCCAGCACGGCCGCCAGGGCTTCGCGCTGCCGGCGGTAGAAATCCTCGCTCATCGCCTTGGCGTAGCCGCCCTTGTCTTCGGCGGCTTCCGCGGCCACGTCCAGAACGACGAAGCGGGCGCCCAGGCTTTCGATCTGCTCTTTGACTGCCGCGCGAATATCGTAGCCGCTGACCACCGCCCCCAGGCGCCGGGCGGTGGCAATGGCCTGCAAACCGGCCACGCCCGCGCCGATCACCAGGACGCGCGCCGGGGCGATGGTGCCGGCCGCGGTCATCAGCATGGGAAACATCCGATTCAGCGAATCGGCGGCGATCAGCACGGCCTTGTATCCGGCAATGGTGGCCATCGACGAGAGCGCGTCCATGCTCTGCGCCCGCGTAATGCGCGGCATCAGTTCCATGGCCAGGAAGGTGGCGCGCCGCTCCGCCAGGGCGGTTGCCGCCTCTCCCGCCGTCAGCGGCTCGCCGAAGCCGATGACGATCTGCCCCGGCCGAATCAGCGGCAGGTCCGCCGGCCCCGTTTCCGGATTCGCCCCCAGGCTGCGCACCTGCAAAATCACATCGGCTTGGGCGAAAACCTCCGCCCGGCTCGCCAGGCGGACGCCTTTTTCGGTGTATTCAGAGTCGAGAAAGCCCGCGGCCAGCCCCGCTCCGCTTTCCATTAAGATTTGGATTCCCGTTTTGCCGAAAACGGTAAGAGCACCCGGCACCATGGCAACCCGGCTTTCGCCGGGGGCCATTTCCTTTACTACACCAGCGATAATACCCACGCTGCTTCTCCAGGTTGGACGCAGGGCGAAACGCCTGCCCTGCGAAGCAAACATTCTATGGTTTGGATGTCCGGAATTGCAACTTGGGTTTCTCTTGCGCTCTACCGGGCCGGGAAAATCTGCTCGACCGGAAGGGAAATACCTTTAAACGGAACCCGATCGCGCAGTCGATTCATGCCTCGTTGTAGTCATGGGGTGAATGCATTTTCACCATAGAAACTTTCGATTGAGAGCCGCGGTCATGTCACGTTACTATATGGGTGTTGACGATGCTTTCTTAAGCGTGTAACGCATCTCAATCAGATCCGCGCTTCCGATCACGCAGTTCCCATTCCGGCTCCACGCGAGCCGCGCTCCGATCACGCGATTACCACGTCCGTTGTAATCCGGAAAACTTCGCACAACGCGCACAGAGAGGTATTCGTGTCTATGAAAAGGATTGGTGTCTTTCTACTTCTCACAACTTCGCATGGCTGGTCTCAAATGCCGCAGACCCCATGGACCTTGCGCCCAGGCTGGAACTCTCCCACGCCCGCGCAGCAGGACTGGTTCGACGCGATGCTCGCCGCCACGGCGCCCTTGCCCAAAAGCGAGGCCGCCGCTGCTTCCGAGGCGAGCGTTTCACTCGCCCGCCTGCGGCACAATCCGCCGCGCAAGGCCGTCCGGCTTTTCCTCGAGGGCGTCAAACTGGGAAGAGCCGGCAAGTGGCCAGGCGCCGCCGCCGATTTCGAACGGGCCACGGCGCTCGATCCCCAATTTTCGGAAGCTTACGGAAACCTGGGCACGAGCCTGGCTGCGATGGGCCAGTTCGAACAGGCAATTTCCGATTTTCGCCACGCCATCGAACTCGATCCCGCAACCGCCGCCCACCATCTGAATCTCGCGTACTCGCTGATGCGCCTCAACCGCGGAACGGATGCCGGGCCGGAAGCGCGCGCCGCGGTGGCCTTGGATCCCACGAATGCGAAGGCGCACTATCTGCTCGGCGTGCTTTTCGCACAGCGCGCGGAAAGCCGGAACTTCGCCATCCAGCACCTCGCCTATGCGGGCCGGGAACTTCCGGAAGCCCACTACGTCCTGGCGCAAATCTATAGCTCGGAGGGAGACGCTCGCGCCGCCAGCCGGGAAATCGAGCAGTACCGCAAGCAGCCGGAATATCGGGAGAAAAAGGCTCGTTAGTCGTGTAAAACGCCTGTTCCGCCGCCGCTCAGCGCGCCGGGCGCTCACCCGGCCGCCGGCGTTTCCACTCAAACAGCACGATGCCGGCGGCGACCGAAACGTTGAGCGATGAAATTTTGCCGGCCACGGGAATGCGGACCAGCACGTCGCAGTGGCGGCGGACCTGCTCGTGGAGGCCCTTGCCCTCGGCCCCCAGCACCAGGGCCGTGGGTTCGGAGTATGGGGCGCCATCGTAGTCCTGGGCGCCGCGCTCGTCCAGACCGTAAATCCAGTAGGCGCGCTCTTTGAGTTTTTCCAGCGTCCGGTTGATATTGGTCACGCGAACCACCGGAAGGTGTTCCAGAGCTCCGGCGGCGGCCTTGGCAACCACGCCGGTGAGACTGGCGGCCCGCCGCTCGGGTATGACGACTCCGGCCGCTCCGGCGGCGTGCGCCGTGCGGATGATGGCGCCCAGGTTATGGGGATCTTCCACGCCATCCAGCACAACCACCAGGCCTCCGGCCGCAATATCCTCGAGGTCCGCGTACTTCTTGGCGGCGCCCAGCGCCACTACGCCCTGATGCGCGGGAGTGCCCGCCAGCCGGTCGAGTGAAGCGCGCGGCTCGAAGCGCACCGGCACGCCCGACTGGCGCGCCAGATCGATTACGGCCTGCATGCGCGGCCCGCCCACACCCTGGGCGACCAGCACACGTTCCAGCGGCCGCCGCGCCCGCAACGCCTCGGTGACCGGGTGAATCCCGCTGAGGACGGCCATCAGGATTCCGGCTGCAGTTCGAGGGCGTTGTTGAACCGGTTGGTGAAGTTGGCCAGGGCGGCCACGAGCGTAATCTCCACGATCTGTTCGCTCGTGAAGTGCTGAAACAGCCCCTCGCGGCTTTCTTCGGCATCGGCATCGCGGGTCAGTTCGCGCGCATACGCGATGGCGGCCCGTTCGGGTTCCGAAAACGCGTGGTCCTGCTCGGTCTGAAGGGCGCGCAGTTCCTCTTCCGCGATGCCCGCCTTTTTGCCGCTGGCGGTGTGAGAGGCAGCGCAGTAAGCGCACTCGTTGGCCAAGGAACAGGTGAGGTAAACCAATTCCTTGATGCGCCGTTCGGTTGCGCCCGGCCCCATCACGGCGCCGTAGAAAGGCACGAAGGTCTTCAGCACTTCGGGCCGGTTCGCCATGGCGCGGAAAAAATGGTTGGCACGCTGCGATTTCTTTTCGAGACCCTCCAGAAATTCGTTTTCTTTCGGATCGACCATTTTGATGCCGGGTGTCATAGCAACAGTATAGGCGGCCCAAAGCGGCGCGGCCGGCTTCATCGGCCGGGCTGTGGGGGGCGGGCCTCGCGGGCGAACCAGCGAAGGAATCGAAGATCGCCTTCCAGAAAGTCGAAGGTCTCAAGTTCAGCCGGCGCGGCCCAGCGCATTTCGTGAAACACGCGGTTCACCGGCTCATCGAGGAAGGAGTCCACCTGGAAAAAGATCAACTCCATGGGAGATTTGCCCGGATAGGCAAACGCATACCGGTGGATTTCGCGGCCCGCGGCCTGGCGAATGGCCAGTTCCTCCTCCAGTTCACGCGCGAGCGCCTGCGGCGGGCTTTCTCCCGGCTCAACCTTGCCTCCGGGAAACTCCCATTTGAGGGCATGGGGCTGCTTGGGTTGGCGGCGGCAGATGAGCACTTCGCCCTGGCGCTCGATGATGGCGGCCACTACCTGGAGCATGCCAATATATTGGAGCACACATGTATTCGGAGCGCCTGCTGGAGCATTTCCGGAATCCCCGTAATGTGGGCGAACTGGCGCCGCCGGCGCTCAGCCTGGAAGTCTCGAATCCCGCCTGCGGGGACATCATGCGGTTATCGGTGCTGATCGAAGAAGGCCAGGTGCGGGAGGCGCGGTACAAAGTGCGGGGCTGCACGGCGTCGATCGCCGGAGGGTCGGCACTGACCGAGCTGCTGATTGGCAAGACGCGGGCAGAGGTGGGCCGGATCAATGCGGCCGCCATTGAAGCCGCGGTGGGCGGCCTGGCGCCGGAATCGAAGCACGCGGCCGTGCTGGGAGCCGACGCGGTCAAATCTCTGCTGCGGCTGTGGAGCCGGCTATAGCGAGACGGCTTCGGAGTGGATCAGATCCACTTGTTTGGCCAACCGGTTGAGCGCGGTCTGGCACTCGGGAAAGTCGCGATTCGCCGCCTTGGTTTCGATTTCCTTGAGAATTTCCGCCGCGCTGCGCGCGCCCACGTTGGCGCAGGCTCCTTTGGAGTAGTGCGCCAGCCGCACACATCGCGTGGCGTCCTGTTCGCGAATCGCCGCATCCAGCAGCAGCATCTGGCGGCGGGTGTCGTCCACCAGCGCCTGCAGGACCTCCCGCATCAAGGCTTCATCGTCCAACGTGACTTCGCGAAGCTGTTCCAGATCCAGTACGGTAGTTGTATCCTTTTCCACAACTTAGTTTTCGGCCGGAACGCGCTTGCGGAATATCAGACAACCACCTTAGAAACTGGGGAGAAAACACCCTAGTTTTTGGGCGAGGCCCGTTGGCCGCGAAACTGGAAATCGGCCGCCACAACTTTGCCGCTCGCGTTGACGAGCGCGCTTGCCCGGAAGGCCGGCTGGCTGGGAGTGCCGAAGCGCAAATCGAACACGTCCACCTGTTTGCCATTCGGCGGATCGCTTACCGCCGTCACGCGCCAAAGCGGGAATTGCGAGAATCCCAGAAAAATCCGGAAGGTGTGGGTGGCGCGGGCGGTATCCATCGCCGGGCTGGCTTCGGGTTTATAAAAAATATGGGCCGTGTTGGGATCGAATTGCCCGGCCAGGTTGACATCTTCCACCGCATAAAAATCGCCGGTTTCCACCAGACCGCGCCAATCCAGCGGATTCTGAGAGGGCAGCGCGGCCACCCGCAGCGGTTCGGCGCCGCCGTAGAGGCGGGTATCGAGAGTAGCCACGGCGCGGGCGTGCAGCACGGAGCGGCCGCCGTTATAGGCCAAAAGGAACAGCAATGCGGCCCAGGCAAAGCTTCGGCCATGCCTGCCGCCGGGCTTTCCCGACCGGATCTCCGAGGTGACCAGGCGAGCCAGAAAAGGCCCGGCGAATGCGAGCAGGATCGCGGTCCAAATCCACAAGTCCACCACGGAGGTCAAGTCCAGCCGTTGCCAGGAATTCGAAAACGGCAGCAGGAGACGGATGCCGTATTCGTTCGTGTAGTCGAGCAGCAGATGGGAAGCGACGGCGAGCAGCGCGGCCAAAAAGGCGCCCGCCCACCGCACCGGCCGGCGGGCGGCCAGACGGACGAACGCAACCACAAGGATCGCCATCACCGGCATGGCTGCGAGCGAATGGGTCAGGTGACGATGGTAGTGCAGATAATTGAGCGGCCCGCCCGCAAGGGTAACGATATCGATATCCGGCGCATTGGCGGCCAGAACAAGGACCGGCAGCGCCAGCGGCGTCCATCGATTCAAGCCGGCGCGGCTGAGAAAAATACCGGTGGCGGTATGGGTAAGGGGATCCATGCGGGGGAAAACGAAGCGTCAGAGGAGATTGTCGCAAAAAACCCCGGCCGCTCGAGGCGACCTCCGGTGGGGGACCGGAGATGCGACTAGCGGCCGGGAAGTGGGGAACCCAGGCTTCGGCCTTTCCAGCCGCTACGCGGCTTGGAGCATCGGGAACGCAGGACGCCGCCTGCGTGCGTGGGCCGGGGTGAGCGGCGGCAGGGGCGCCGGCAAGCGCCGCCGGATGGAGCCGCCGAAGTATTCATCCAAAGGATAGAGCGCGTAAGGCGTCAATTCCGCGAAAACCTTCCCCAACGCCTGTTCGATGCGGTAGATGGCGTGGAAGAAATTGCCGCGATCCATTCCCAATTGGCGGCAGCACAGCTTCCAGTCCGCGCCCAGAAGAAAATGATAACGGAAGATGCTGTAATCGGCTTCGCTGAGCTCGCGCTTACTGACGAGGCAAAAATCCGCCATATATTCCTCTTTTTTCCGGGAATAGGTCCGGCGGCCGTCTTTTCCGGGGCAGAATTCCAGCGAGACAATGCTGGTTTGCTCGCCATTGGCCACGCACTCGCGGAAGCGGTTGTAGCACGCGCGGAAAATGGCTCGATAAACACAATGACATGCCACTTCCCGGCCTTTGCGTACAACCCGCAGGCCATTACCATGGCAGGTACAGCAGGAGACTCTAGCGAGTCCGAGCACGTTCGATCGGTTCCACTGCATTTTAGAGAATGTCCTCCTGGCGCGGCTTTGAATTTCGTTAGGGCCTCGCCTGAACTTGTTTCCAGGTTATCCGCAGGGGAAATCTTGTCAAGACAAGGGAGCGAGAGATTACCCGATATACGCATAGTATGGTACGGTCTATTACGTTCTAAGTAATTGACAGTATGATATGTTATATTTAATGGAAATAATTCCAAAAAATTTGAGATTTAATGGCGGAATCCAATCGTTTAGATGAGATCTCGTACTCCTCTATTTCCCGCAGAAATAGCGTTGCCTCGGGCGCCATCACCTTCGCCTTGCTCAAAACGCACCTGCTGCGGCACTTGCGCGAGAGAATCCGGAACGGCGAGATTACGGAGCGCAGCCTGGCCCGGATTACGGGGATTTCCCAGCCGCATCTGCATAACGTATTGAAAGGAAAGCGCTCGCTTTCCACGGCCAAGGCGGACCGGATTCTTTCCTGCCTCCACCTGGACTTGCGGGTCTTCCTGGACCAGGCCGGCCCGCCCGGGGCCCGCCCTGGATAGCGTGGCCGGTCCGGTGCGCTTCGGGTATTCTGTGAGAAACGGGCCATCGAGGCCGTTTCTGACGAAACGAACCCAATGCAGCCGCCGGACCATCGCCTGAAGCGCCTTGCGGAAACCATAGAAGGGTTGGCGGCAAAGGACCGGCAAGTACTCGATCGCACCCGGCAAATTGCCGAATTCCGGCGAAAAGCCGCGGTGGAAATTCACGGCGCTTGCGCCGAATTTGTCTTATCTTTGAACCGTCTCCTCTCGCAGCCGCAAGTGGTGCTCGATCCACCCGTGTTCCTCCCGGAGTCGTTCCGCGAAAGCGGCCAAAACCTACTTCAAATCAATGTACGGGGGAGAATTTTGCAGATTGATTTCAGCGCCACGGCGGAACTGGTCTCGACCGAGGAGTTTCGCCTTCCTTACATCCTGGAAGGAACGGTGCGGGCGTTTAATCAGCAGTTCCTGGAAAAAGATATCATCGAAGAGCAATTGATTTTTTACACATTGGAAAAAGAAAAAAATTTGTGGCGATATTTCGATCCCCGCACATACCGCTCGGGGCCGTTCGGGCAGGAGTATCTGGTTTCGCTGATGGAGCGGCTGGTATAAAAGCGCCGGCTTAGATTAAGCTGGTTTGCCGGCTACCGCAGCAGCCGGCGCAAGGCGGCCGGATCGGCCGTTACGCTCACCAGTACTTTCGATTCCTGCCTTTCGATGCGGACCGAGTCGAGAACGGCCTCGATGTCCGCGGCGCGCACTGCTTTTCTACCGAGTGTGACCATGGCCCGCAGGCTTTCCTCCAGTTCTTGCGATTTTTGCGTATCGGCGCAATAGCCGGTGAAGCGCAACCGGACGCCAGTCGCCCACGCGGCCGAGGCGGACGCGTATTGGGTGAATTGCAGAAGGCGCTCCAAATTGGCGCTGTTGCCACGCAGCGGGAAGTTGACGCCGCCGCGGGCGACGGCCCAAATGGGTTCGTTGGTTAATTCCCGCGCCATCCGCGGCAACTGGCCCCCTCCGTCCTGTCCGCCGGCATGCCGCTCCCGCGCGGCGCGAATCGCGCCGGGGGAACCAGCCAGCACGAGATCATCGCCCACGAAATTATGGCCCACCGCGACCGCGCCAGACGGCACCGCGGAAAAATGCCCGGCGGCAATTACCAGGAGATCCCGGCCGTTATAGGAGAGCCACGCACGGCGGGCCTGATCGAAGGGTTCCACTGCCACCAGCCATTCCGGCGGGATCGCCTGCGACAGGGGTGTGTGGCGCAGCTTGTCGAGATCCAGCCCAGCAATTGCCGCCGCATCGGGGCCAATCCAGGACGCGAACTCGGTTTCCGCGGCTGGTTTGGGACGAAAAGAGCAACCGCAAGCCGCAATCGAGAGAGCGGCGGCGAACAGGCGTTTGGCGCGGATCAATTCGCCGGGAGCTGCATGTTATTGCCGGCTTCGGCGTTCAAACGCTGGGTCAGTTCGCGATCGACCAGCGAGAGGGACACCTGGTTGTGGGTCGAACCGGAGGTGAAATAGTGCAAGGTATCGCCCTCGACCCAGTACGCCACGGCCGAGTAAATGGTGTGGTCTTTCAGCGCGACCAGGTAGGTGGGGGAAGACGGATTGGACGCGGCGGCCTGGTCCTGGCGATTGTCGGAGGGCGAAACGGCCGGAGCCGGGGAGGAAGCGGGCGCCACCGGGGGTGCGTAGGCTTCTCCGTAGCCTCCGGAGAGCGCGCTGGGAGGCATTCCGGACGGGTAGACGACAATTACATTCGGTTGGGCAGGAGGCGCGCCGGCGGCGGTATCCGCGGGCACGCCGCTATCGTAATAGCCCGTGTATCCGGCATAGCCGCCTACGTAAACCGGGACCGCGTACGGAACGCCGAACGCGAACCCTCCGGAGCTATAGGCCGGCCGGGAATGCGGAAATCCGACCGAACGCCCGAAGCGGGCTGCAACCGCCGTAGGGTCCGTTACGGAAAACGGAACGTACAATTGGGGCGGATTGCCGGCGGGGAAGACGGCGTTGCCGAAGAAGCGATGCACTCCGGGGATGGCCGCAGTTCCCGCGGGGAAGACCACATTACCGAAGGTCCCTTGAAACACAGGCGTAGGATTGACGAAGCCGCGATTCTGCGCAAAGCCGGCAGTGCCAAAAATAAGTACAAAACCAAGCGACAGGCTTCTCATGGGCGTTTAGCCCTCCAGTCCGATTCTACCGCCGCGGCCAGCCAGGCGAATTCCGGCCGTCTGGTGCAACTGGCTGACGCGGCTGCCAATGTAGATGGGCGCCGGCGGCGGTTGGTTCCCGTTTTCTGGCGGGCGGGCGGGCGGCGGGCGGGCGGCGGAGGGGGGTGTCTGCGGGCGGATTCCGGCCGTCTGGTGCAGCCTGGCTGATCGGGCTGCCAACGAAATGCCAAGTTGCAGAAGTTGCGCCGAGCCACGACCGTCAGTACCTGCGGAGTGAATGCGCCTATTTCCGCAACCTGGTACCGGATGGTTGCCGGGCCGGTTTGGCTATTGTTTCCGGGCCGGCGACGGCGGGGCAGCCGGACCGGACGTGGGAGTGGTAGCCGGGCGGGCCGAAGGGGCCGGCGCACTGCCGGTGGGCGCGGCCGGTTTCGGATCGGTAGCGGCTGCGCCAGCGCCGGGGTACGCCTTGTCATACAGCCCGATGACCTCGTTCGTGATATTGATGCTGTCAGCAGCCCACCATACAGGCTGGTTCTGCTGGCTAACGTCGATGATCATCGTGTAGCCGTTGTCTTTGGCGTACTTGACGACAACCGTGTAGAGCTTGGCGCCCAACTCGTTGATGATCTTGCTTTCTTCCTGCTCCACGTCCGCCTGCGCGTCCTCAGTGGCACGCTTCAGCGCCGTGGTTTCACTATCGATCTGCCGCATCAGCTTTTCTTTGGCTTCGTCACTCATAGTGGCGCTGCCTTTCTGCAACTGATCTTTCAACTGATCGATATTTGCCTGCTTTTTTTCCAGCTCGGCCTTCTTCTGGCCGAACTTGGCGTTCAATTCCTCGCCGGCTTTCTTGCCTTCTTTAGTACCCAGAATGGCGGCCTGCACGTGGATGATGCCAATCTTGGTGGGGGTCGCGCTCTGGGCCTGCGCCATTACCGCGGCGCCCAGAACCAGCGCGGAGCCGATCATCAAGCGGGCGCCGAGGCTCCCGTGAGTTAACAGATTCTTTTTCAGCACGCAAACTCCAAATTTCTTCTAGTATATCCAAGGGGTTCTTGACTTCCGGTTCAGAAAGTCCTGCCGACTGTGAACCGGGGCATGGTTCGGCGTTCAAAGAACGGATAAGCCTGGCCGTACTGGGCCAGCGCCGCGTTGAACGTGGCTTCGTTGGGAAACATCGAGCGGTCGGCTACAATCGGCGGCTGCAGGTACTCTCGCACAACCGTAGGATTGTAAGCGAAATACACACGGAACGGGGCTTGCACAACCGGCAGCAGCACTTGTAACTCGAGCCCCGTGGAAGTACGGACCATCTGCGTTCCGGGAGCGATCCGCACCTGACTGGTAAAGCCAGCGGAAGGGAATTCCTGGTTCAACTGGTCGATCCGGCTCGACACTACCTGAAGCTGGCCGAGCCGCAAAATCCGGTTGTCTCCCGCATCAAAGAATATAGCGGCGGTTACCGGCCCGAAAATCGGAATGCGGTATTCAAAATTGAAGATGGCCGTCGCATCGCCGCCAGGCGTGATGAGCTGATAGGTCGGAATCTGCATCGTCACCGGCACCTGGGTCGGCACGCCGCCCTGCACGACGGTCTGGGTGCGCTGCGTCCCGTCCGCGTTCAGCACGTTGACGGTGGCCGACGAAGGAATGAAGCCGATGGGAGTGATGCCCCAGATTTCGAATCCGCGCACATCCTGCTCACCGCCGATGAAGCGACGGGAGAAGGGCGGAATCTCTTTGCCGCCATAACCCGTTGTCAGGTCCGCGGCGAGATGGAACGCGAGCACGTGCTTATGATTGAGGGGCGAGGGATGGAAGTATTTCAAGTCCATGGCCGGATGGATGGTATTTACGTTGCCGCCCAAAAAGCTGCCGGCCGCATCGACGGAGAAGAACAGGCTGCGTCCGGCGGTGGGATTCAAAAGCGAATTGGTCGTGTTGTAGGAATAAGAGGGCGTGAAGTGAACGGTGCGGATGCCGCTCAGCGCATTGGGTCCGGAGACACCGCTGAAGTTGAGATATTCAAAATAGTTTTCGGCGGCGTTGGTTAGCGTACGCAAGCTCGAAATATCGTAGCCGAACGAGATTCCCACCCGCGAGAAACTCCGCTTGAGCTGGTAGCTGAAAGACAGCGAACCGCCCCAGCTATTCTGCACGTAGTTCAGCAAATTTTGTTGCCCCAGTTCGTTATAGAGCGGAATCAGGTTGGCTCCCGCCAGAATCGACGCTTCCTGCGCCTGGTTGAAATTGAAGCGCTGTATGTAAATGCGGAACCCGGCTTGCACGGGCGAATCGAGCAGGAATGGCTCGGTGAAACCGAAGCTGGCCGAACGGAGGCGCGTTCCAAGCTGAGAATCGAGTGAGAGCGTCTCGCCCAATCCCAGGAAATTGTTGGTGGAATAGTTCGCGCCGATGAAGCTGCCGGCGATACCCGAAACACCGCCATTCAAGCCGATGGAGTTTTTGCCGCGCTCTTTTACTTTGAGGGTGATATCGACCGTATTCAACTGCCGGTTGGGCCGGATATCGGCGGCATCCTCCTTTTTCAGCGGTTCGAAGTAGCCGAGCTGGTTCAGGCGGAGCAAGCTCAGTTCCCAGAGCTTGCTATTGAACATGTCGCCTTCGTCCAGCAGGATCTGGCGGCGGATGACTTTGTCGCGGGTGGTGGTATTGCCGGAAAACTCGATGCGCCGCACGAAAAATTGCTTGCCTTCATCCGCGGTGAGGGTGATATCCACCTGGCCCGGGCTGGGAAAATCGAAGGAAGGCTCGGGCACGAAATCCATGTAGCCGAACTGGCCGTAGAGGTCGCGCATGTTCTTTAGGCCGTCGCGCAGCTTGGCGGTGGAGAAGATATCGCCGGGCTGCATTTTGAACAGCGCGCCCGTCAAGGTTTCGGGCGCACGAAACAGCTTGACCCCCACGTAGTTGAAGGCGTGCAAATGATAAAGATCGCCTTCCTCGACGGGCAAATCGATATCCGCGTATAGGCCCTGGGAATTGGGTTTGATGAGTGGCAGCCGCCAGCCCTGGCCGCCGGTGCGCCGGATGGTGACGGTGGCATCGAGCGCCTTGGCCATGAAGTAGCCTTTATCCTGATAGGCGCTGCGCACCAGTTCCTTGTCTTCTTCCAGCTTGTCGACGTCGTAGGTTTTGGCGAACAGGTTTTCGAGCACGATCGAATACGGAATGCCGATGGCGTGGGTATTCTTCATGGCGCGAATGACTTCCCGCTGGGAGAATGCCTTGTTGCCTTCGATCTTGATGTGCCCGACCTTCACCTTAGGGCCTTCGTTGATTTTGAAGATGAGCTTGACCGAGGAAGGAGGAATCTGCTCGACGACCGGGTCCACGGTGGCATATTGCCGGCCGTGCTCGGCCAGAAATTCCTTCAGCACCACGGCCGCTCGCTGCACTTTGTTGGGATCGTATTGCGTTTCCACGGTTAGCCCAACCCGGCGCTCCTTGAAGCGGTCGAGCACATCGGATACGGACGCCGATTTGAGGCCAGGGTAATCGATGGAGCGGATCACGCGCCTCTCCACCACGGCGAAGCGCACAATGACGCCTGTCTTCCCTGGTTCGGTTTCTACAGTGATATCGTCAAACCGGCCGGTGTTCCACAGGGCGGTGAGGTCGCGGCGCAGGGTCTCCTCGTTGTACAGGTCTCCCGCTTTGCTGTAAATCAGGGCGCGCAGGGTATCTTGCGGGACGCGCCGGGCGCCGCGGAACTCGATGGCCTCGATGGTTTGCTGCCCGGCGGGCGGCGGCGGAATG
>Ga0070737_10001398_pt1 | contig 34786 bp, 27 predicted proteins | sample Coa_R1_10_FD_66438 | JGI IMG/M metagenome (GOLD analysis project Ga0070737, IMG submission 66438) | Surface soil microbial communities from Centralia Pennsylvania, which are recovering from an underground coalmine fire - Coalmine... | ecosystem: Environmental > Terrestrial > Soil > Unclassified... | reverse complement strand
CGCCTTCAGCGCGGCCGCGCTCGCCGGGCCGGCCCGCAGCTCGACCGGCGACCCGCCGCCGAGCGCACGGACGAGGGGCACGAGGCGCGGCGGCAGCGCCACCACCGGGTCCGGTCTGTGACGCGCGAGCTCCGCCACGAACCGCCGGGCTCGGGTGGTCTGGGCGGGGGTGGTGCCCGGCTGGCCGGGAGTCTCAGCGTCCGGTGCGACGGGAGGCGACGGGGGCGTCCGGGTCGCTGCGGCCACACGCGGCACGGGACCGGGCGCGGTCTGGGTCTCGACCCCCCCGACTGCGGCGTCTGTCTCGGGCTGCTCGACGCCCGCGCGTCGAAGGGCGACCGGCCGCGTCCGGAACGGACCGTTGACCGCCGCAGCAGTCCGCGCGGCGATCTCCTCGCCGGGGCGCACCGCACGGTCGAGCGCCACGAGCGGCTGGGTGGGGGACGTGTGCGGGAGCCGCAGTGCCGTCGCGAGCATGGGAACGCCCGCCGCCACAGGCTCCGACGACGTGCCTGTGAGCCCGGCACGGACCTCACCGAGGCGCCGACGTGATGGCGTTGGTGATGGCGTGCTCCGACGCCCGGTCTCGACTGAGCCGTCGGTCACCGTTCCCGAGTCGTGGCGCGCGACGTGGCGAGCTGCGCGCGCGTGCCCCGGTCCCTGGACGTGAGAGCTCGAGTGCCCGGGCGCCGATGGCCTGCTGCGGCGGCGGCGCGCGGGAGCGGTCCAGCCCGGACCGGCCTGCGACAGCCGTTCGCCGATCGCCGTTGCCAACTGCACCGGGTCCCCGGCACGCCCGGGCCCGGCGACGAGGCGCTCCGCAAGGAGGACCGCAGCAGCCGTGGGTGCAGGACCTAGGGAGCCGGCGCCCGGTCCTTCGGCCGACGCGCTCGGAGAATGGCCGCCTTGGCGGCTACGCGATCCGGGGGCAGACGGGCGATCGCGGTTCGCCCGCGGACGGGCGGCCGTCGAAGGCGATGCCGGTGCGGAGCTCGGTGCAGGTGCGGCGTGTGGCGCAGCCGGAGCTGGCGCAGGCCCGGAGGCTGGTGCACGCCCGGAGGCTGGTGCAGGATCCGGCCGACCCGCAGCCCGACGCGCCACGTCGGACAGCGACGGCCGTGCCGCCCGCGTCGGACCAGCGTTCGAGCTCTTCGAGGCTCGGGCCTCGCGCGCGGTCAGGAGCCTCCCGACGGCCGCCACCTCCGCGATCCGCTGGACCGGCATCGCCTCGGCGCGCAGGCGCGCCGTGAACCCTCCCGGCCCCGACGTGCCCCACTCCCCCGGCACCATCGCGGCGCGCGGGAGGGTGCCGGGCGCGAGCGTCCCGGACACGGGCACGGGCGCCCACGCGGACCGGGCCGTCGAGCGGCTCCGCTCCATCGCCTGCTGCGCGAGCGCGGCGGCGAGGACGGCGGCGCGCCGCGCCCCCATCCACTCCGGCCCGGGCGGTCCGACCACCTCGAGCGCCGTGCCGGTGGCCCCGGGAGCCGCGCCGTCGGCCGTGGCTCCCGCACGCAGCCCGAGCGCCGCGCGGGTGGCGAGGGAGCGCCCCACCACCGCGGAGAACCGCCGGCCCCCTGCTGCGAGACGCCCGATGGCACGTTGGGGATGGCGCGAGCGGAGGCGCGCGTGCCACCCCATGCGCTCGGCCACGGAGCGGCCCAACCACGGAGCAACGGGCGCGCCCGCCACTGCGTCCGCGGGAGGTGTGCCGGGGTCGGGCGTGCCCATCGCTCGCCGCGCCTCAGGAGCCTGTCGTGAAGGTCTTGGAGGTGAACCCGTGGTGCGCCAGCTCGAGCTCCTCGCTCGCTCCTTCACCGCTGTCGACCGCGAGCTTCGGCCCGCTCCAGCGAACGGCGAAGGCACCCTGGATTGTCCAGGACCGCAGCCGCGTCCCGTCGGAGCCCACGAGCGTGATGGCGGCGGTGTGCCGTGTCAGCTTGTCTGTGTTGGACTCGAAGTTGGGGCCGGCGGTCTTGTTGACCCAGGTGAAGAGCGTGTCGCTGTTGGTGATGCCGCGTCGCAGCACGATGTTCGGCCAGGTGAGGCGCCCCGGGAGCTTGTGGACGAAGCCGTTCTCCCCGCCCTCGGCGTAGGTGACGGTCTCCACGTTCACCTCGAGGCCGCTGATCTCTCCGAACAGGCCGATCGTCTGGCCGTCGACCTCGAAGAGGAAGTTGCTGGTGTTGGGCGTGTGCCCGTTGATGCCCTCCGGCATGGTCATGGCGACCACCTCCCGAGGCTTCCCCTCGTCTCCGCATGAACCGAACAGGTCATCGCTGCCTCATCGCTGTCCCACAGCTGCGTCAGACCGCTCACAGCTGCCTCGCCTCGTCCCACGCCCTTGCGTTCAGGGCCGCGACCCCGTAGACGAGCCGCGCCCGGTCGGCGTGCTCCAGGTCCAGGAGCTCGTCGAGCGACCAGTGCAGGTGGTAGGCGAGGTAGACGATCTCCTGCCACAGCGTGTCGGTCGGGTACTGCTTCATCTGCCGATCCTCGGCTCCGTCGTCTCTGCCGATCCAGGGCGCCGAACCGGTCTCACCTGCCGGAGCTCGGCACCTCCTCGATGGCACGCCGGCGCCCGACGGGGCGCGCGACGAGCACCTCGCCGTCCTCGGCGTCCCCGGGCTCCGCCGTCCCGTTGTCCGCCCGGGACGCGCCCCGGCTCGACCCGGATCGGCCGGCACCGCCCGGGCCGCGCGCGGTCTCGGCGCCCTGGGTGCTCTCGGTCTTCCCACCACTCTCGGCGCTCTCGGCGTTCTGGGCGTTCTGGGCCTCGAGCAGCGCGTCGATGTCCTCCTCGGAGCCGAAGTTGATGACCCCGTAGAAGTCCTGCAGGTATGCGAGGTCCGCGGCGAACAGCCCTTCGATCTCGTGCCTCGTGACCATCGGCAGAGTGCCCAGTGACTCGACCACGCGGCTCAGGACGACGATGGTGAGCCGCGGGTCGTCGGCACCGAGGATCGTCGGGTCGCGCAGCGGCTCGAGCTCGTCCCTCGCGGTGGCCAGTCGCATGACCCCGCGCTTGTGGACGTTCCCGGACTCGTCGACGTAGCCCCTTGGGAGGACGAACTCGTACTGCGTGCGCACCGGTGCTCTTGCTGGACCTTCTCCTCGGCCTGGGCGCTCGCTACTTCACCCGGACGAGGGACTCGTACTGGATCGTGATCGTCTCGTGGATCGGGTCGTTCTTCGTGACGTCGAACCCGTCGACCTCGATCTTGGAAGGCCAGGCCTCCGTGAAGTTCCACCGGGAGACCTCGGTCAGCCCGGTGTCGTAGCCGACGATCGACCCGGTGCGGCGCGGCTTTGTCCGGCCTGTCTTGATCTTCATCCCTGTGTTGCGGATGCTCAGGAACCACATCCAGATCGGGTCTGTCGTGATTGTGTTCGGCTGGATCCGCTTGAACGTGAACTCGCCGGCGAGCTTTGGCTTGGACAGGGTCTTGTGCTGGACGAGCACGCCCTTTGTGCCGCGCTGGGCGAACTCGTTGATGTCGAGCTCCATCTTCAGCCCTGTGACGGAGGTCACGTTCGTGATCGTCTCCCCCGAGACCTCGAGGAAGAAGTTGGTAGCGACAAGCGGGTCGACCTTGGTGAGGTTGATTGCCATGGTGACTACTCCTTAGCGAATCCTTGGCGAATGGCGGTGTGGTGGGCGGTCTGCCGGGCGGTGTGACGCAGTTGGTGGTGGAGCTCCGACGTCCTCAGGCAGCCACCTGCTTCTGCTGGCTGATCCGGAAGATGACGAACTCGGCCGGCTTCACCGGGGCGATGCCGACCTCGACCACGAGCTTGCCCTCGTCGATCGACTCCGGTGGGTTGGTCTCCTCGTCGCACTTCACGTAGAAGGCCTGCGAGGCCGAGGTGCCGAAGAGCGCCCCTGTCTTCCACAGCCCCGTGAGGAAGGCGGTGATCGTCCGCTTCACGCCCTCCCACAGGCTGATGTCGTTGGGCTCGAACACCGTGTACTGCGTCCCGTCCAGGATGGTGGTCTCCACCATGTTGAACAGCCGCCGCACGTTCACGTAGCGCCAGTCGCTGTCCGACGACAGGGTGCGGGCGCCCCAGATGCGGATGCCGCGGGTGCCGAATGGGCGGATGCAGTTGATCCCGATCGGGTTGAGCAGCGACTGCTCGTTCTTCGTGATCGGCCGCTCGACGTCCAGGCAGCCGCGGATGGTGTCGTTGGCGGGGGCCTTCCACACGCCGCGCGTCTCGTCGGTGCGCGCCCACACGCCGGCGATGTGGCCGGACGGCGGGACGAAGATCTCGCGGTTCCCGTTGGTGGCTGCCGGGTTCTCCACCTTGATCCATGGGTAGTAGAGGGCCGCGAACGCCGAGTCGTACATGGCGACGTCGCTCCGCCACTCCTTGATCTGCTGGGGGGTCATCCCCGGCGGCGCGTCCAGGATGGCCATCCGGTTGCCCTGCAGCTCGCAGTGGGAGATCAGCGCCGTCTGGACCTGCTTCCACAACGCGAGGTCGACGGTCCCGTCCTCCTTGCGCGCGGCGGTGACCAGGTCGGGGACGATCACCATGGTCACCTCGTCGGCGATCGTCAGGCCGTTGATCCCGGTGCGGGCGGACTCGGACCCTGCGAACTTCCGCCCGGACACGGGCACCGGGACAGGGTCGGCGGGCACGAGCGGGTAGGTCCCGGGCTTGAGCACGTCCATGACCGCGGCGAGGTCGACGTCCTTGTCCAGGTCGAGCTTCACCTTGATGCGGGTCGACTCGGCGTTCACCACGGTCTCCACGTTGCGGTCGCCGGGCGTGACGGTGAGGCCCGTGAAGGTCTCGACGGGCTTGTCACCCTCGAGCACCGTGAGGTTGAACGGGGTCGGCTCCCCCGTCTCCTCTGCGGCGTCACCGACGTCCACCGGCTCGACGGCCACGGTGAGCGCGGCGCCCGGCTCGATGCTCTGCACCGAGAGCGGGTTGCCGAGCGCCCGGTCCGCTGCGGGCAGCGCGGCCTGGGCAGGCTCCTCCGCAGGCACCGTGTTGGGGATCCGTACGACGTAGGCGATGTTGCCGCCGTTCTGGAAGTACCCGTAGAGCGAGATCGGCAGCATGCAGCCGGGGGCGAACCCGCCGTAGAGCTGCTCGTACTGGGTCCAGCTCGTGACGAGCCGGGGCTTGACCCCTTCGGGATCGGTCGGGTCGTCGGTCGGCGCCTTCTCCGTGAACCCCACGAAGGCGGCGATCGCGGTCGCCGCAGCCGTCAGGCTCTTCTGGGAAGACGGCACCTCCTCGACGTAGACACCAGGTGCTGCATAGGTCGGCACAGCCCAACCCCCTCCTCGTCGCGGACCTGCTCCTGCTGCACGGGGGAGGAAAGCTGCACGCTCGACCCCCATCCGGTGCAGTGGCCGAACCATAGCGGAGAAACGCCCGCTGAGCCAGTGGCTCCGAGGGGGGGCGCGGGCGGCGCGCGGCAGGGGCGCGGGCGGGGCGCGGCAGGGATGCGGGCGGCGCGCGGCAGGGATGCCGGCGGCGCGCGGCAGGGATGCCGGCGGCGTCAGACCAGGGTCTTGGTCGATCCCGGGTTCAGGATCTGCACGACCCCCCCGAAGGCGCAGGTGCACGTCGACCCCATCACGAGCGCGGGCTTGCCTCCGATCATCGTGGTCTCGGAGCCCGGTACCCAGGGGGTGAGCGCCGGCACGCAGGGCATCGGGGTGAGCACGCCGAGCGCGGCCGACGTGGCGGCGGCCACTTCGGGGTTGGACAGGCTCGTGCACATCCCGAAGGTCGGGATGTTGGCGGGCGTGCAGCAGGTGATGTCGGCCGCCGGCATGCTCTCCACGGTCACCATGCTCGCGGGGAGCACCACGAGCGACGCGGGCGCGAGCCCGAAGCTGCACTGGACGAGTGCTCCTTCGACCACTGCCGGCTGTGGCATGGCCATCCCCTCCTTCCCGACCGTGCGGCGTTCGGCGCGCGAGCACCGGACCTCGAGGAGCCCGACCCTACCCTGTCGACCTCGGCTGCGTCGTCGCCGGCGCGGGCACCGCGCCCGTGCCCGCCACTGCGCCCGCGCCCGTGCCGGCCGTCGTGCCCGTGCCTGTGCCGGCCGCTGTGCCCGCCGGCAGGACGAACGCCCACGTCCCGGAGGCGCAGTCCGGGGGGACACGCGCCTGGACGAGGTAGGCGCTGGTCCCGTCGATCTGCACGACCGGAAGGGGCGGGCCGCCTGCGAGGCAGGAGACCGCCGTGCCCGCAGCGACGCTGAAGCCGCTGAGCGTCCCTGCGGCGCTCACCCCGGCCGGAGCGGTCCCGGGCCAGGGAACGAGCGAGACGTCCACCCCTCCGAACACCCCGCTCGCCGGCGGGACCGACCCCGACTGCGAGCCGCCGGGCGCGCCGGTCCCAGACGCCGCGCCCCCGGCCGCGCCCGACCCGTGCGCGCCAGGCCCGCCGCCAGCCTGCACGCCCCCTGTCCCCTCGACCCCGGGCGCCGGGCCTTCCTCCGAGGGGAGGCCCCACTTCGGGAGCGGCCCGCTCCAGACGGTCACCGGCCCGTCGGGCGGCTGCGGCTCGAGGGCGACACCGGTGACTGCCGCCTGCTGGTCGCCCGTCCCCGCCGCCATCCCGAGCGCCCAGAGCCCGACGCCGCGCAACCCGGTCGAGCGCGCGAGGCGCGCCTTGGCGGCGATCGAGGCCGGGTCGTCGAACCAGACCTGGTGCCACTGGCCGCCGGTGCGGTACACCGCCCAGGGACCGCCCGTCGACGGGTCCCAGTAGACGGTGTCCCCCGGTGTGATCTGGTCGTCGGCGACCGGGGTCGGCGGCCCCGTGGCCGGGTCTCCCGCTGTCGGCCCGACGGTCGGCCAGTCCTCGCCGTAGAGCGGCATCGCGAGCACGACCTTCGACGCGCCGACCGCGTCGGTGTAGCTCGAGACGACCTCGCTGTCCGTGTACGGCGAGGCCTGGAACGGGCCTGTCCCGGGCCCTTGGGCCGAGCCGCCCGCCACCGCTGTCGGGCCGGCCCCGAACGTGCCGCCCATGTCGTAGTCCATGACGACGAAGGCGTCGACGAACGGCGCCATGCCGCGCACGTCGTAGAAGCCCGACGGGTCCGAGGCCGACGAGGCGTAGGTGTCCACCGTGAGCTGCCACGCCGGGTCGGCGGCGTGCAGCGCGCGCGACACGGTCGCGACGAGCTGGTCGAGGCCGACCCGGTCTGTCGGGCCGGTCCCCTCGAAGTCCAGGTTCACCCCGTCGAGGCTCTTGGCGCGCACGAGCGCGACGAGTGTCGCGGCGAGCGTCGCCTGCGCCACGGGATCGTGGGTCAGCGCGTCGAGGGACGCCTGGTCGAAGCACGTCGCGCTGAGCACGGCACGCTCGCCGTCGTGGTGCGCCGCAGAGACCAGGTCCGCGAGCGCCTGGCTCTGGTACCCGACCCAGCCCGGGCTCGTGGGCGACTCGTCGACCGTCCCGTCGCGGTTCACGTCGACGCTGAAGTAGGCGACGGTCGTGAGCCCTCCGAGGTCCACCTCGCCGGGGTCCGGGAGCACCCAGTACGGGAGGAAGCCGAACACCTCGTGGGCTGCCATCGGCGCGGCCGCGACCGCCGGAGCGGCGGGGGCCGGAGCCGCGGTGGCCTTGGGCAGGTGGAAGGGGCGGGTGCCCGAGCGCGCCAGGACGTTGCCGTGGTGCGCGTGGGGCGCGGGCGGCCTGTGGGAAGCGGCGGCGGCGAACAGCGAGGGCGCCGCGCCTGCCAGGCCCGCCACGAGCGCCGCGCTCGCGACGGCGATCTTGAGGGGCCGGCCCCTGAGGACGCGGGCGCGTGCAGCCTGGGCCGCGCGGCGTCTGCCCTCGGCCTGCGCGGCGGCCATCAGGGGGAGGAAGGCGCCGAGGCTCGCGGCGTCGGCGAGCACGGCGAAGGGCGCGGGACGTGCGCGGACCCCGAGGACCTGGCGCCACGAGCCCTCCCCGTCACGGGCGCTGCCGTCGGCGTCCCAGCCCTCGACGTCGGACCAGCTCCACCGCCGCAGCTCCCGGCCTCCTCGGTCGGCGAGCGTGAGCCCGTCGGCATCGGCGAGCAGGCTCGTGCCGCCGAGGGCGCCGATCCCCGACGCCTCCGAGCCGGTCAGCGGACGGGCGTCGAGGAGGTGCGCGTGACGCGTCGGATCGCGCCCCCTCCCATCCGACATCACGGCCGAGGGTACCCCACCGGGGCCTCGATGGACAGGGCCGCCCCGCTCAGCCCTCCTTCCTGCCCAGGAACGCCGCCAACCGGTCGGCCGCCGGCCCGTCGGGCGCGCACGGCTGCTCCTCGGCGAAGGGCTTCCCAGGCCCCCTGAGCTCGGGCCGGACACGTGCGGAGGCGGCCTCCAGCAGCTCGGTCGCCAGCTCGGGATCGAGCTCAGCGGTGGGTTGGCCCGTCGCGCGGGCGAGGTCCCACGCGTGCGCCAGCACGTCGGTCGCGCGCATCCCGATCACCCGGGTCGCCGGGAGCGTCCCGAAGGAGAGCTCGAAGGTCCGTGTGAGGCCGCCCGGCGCCTCGAAGGACGCCTGCGCGGCCGACGCCGACGCGCCGTACGACGCAACGAGCTCGTCGAGGTCCTCGTCGCCCGCACGCGCTGCGGGTGGCCCGGTGGCGGCGGTGCCAGCATCGGCGGTGCCGACGGCAGCGGTGCGGCGGTTGCCCGCGATCACGTGGCCGACGAGGTCACGCACCGACCAGTCGGTGCACGGCGTGGGGGCGTCCAGCTGGTCGGCGGTGACGTTCGAGAGGACTGCAGAGAAGGCGTCGAGCGCACGCTTGTGCGCGACGAGCGGGTCGAGCGGGCTCACCGGCACATCATGCACCAAGGTTGTGCCTCGGCGGTCCCCTGCACGATGCCGGACCCGCTGATACACCCCCGTGCGATCCTGTGCCCATGCCCCCGACCACGGGACTCACGAGCGAGGCGGCCAGGATCGTCGAGGCGGCCGAGGCCTTCCTGTCGAGCGTGACGGCGTTCGATCCGGTAGGCGCCACGCCCGTCGACTGCGTCCGCCTCTCCGGCACGGCCGCACGGGTCGAGAAGGCCGCCGAGGCGCTCCGTCTCTTCGCCGCGGCCCGAGCCGTCGAGCACGGCGCCCATCAGGACGACGGCGTCGCCGACCCCGTGCAGTGGGTGGCCCGCCAGGGCGGCACGACGGGCAAGGACGCGCGCCAGGGGCTCGAGCTCGCGCGGCGCCTCGAGCGGCATGCCGGCACCAAGGACGCGCTGCTCGCAGGGACGGTCTCGGTCGCCCAGGCCAGGGAGATCGTGCGCGCCGAGGCCGAGATGCCGGGGAACGAGGGAGCGCTCCTCGACCTCGCCCGCCGCGCCGACCTCGGCCAGGTGCGCGACGCAATCAGGGAGAAGATGCTCGCGTCCACCCCCGTCGACGAGCTGCACCGGCGCCAGGTCGCCGCTCGGCGCTTCCGCCACTGGCGGGACGCCCTCGGCATGGTCTGCTTCAACGGCGCGCTGCCGCCGCACTCGGGCGTCCCCTTGGTGAACCGCATCGAGCGGGAGGCAGCGAGGCGCTACAGGGATGCGAAGCGCTCGGGCAGAGCTGGGCCGTTCGACGCCTTCGCCGCCGACGCCCTCGTCTCGTTGACGTGCCCGCCGACACGGGCGCGCGTGCCCGCAAGTGAGGCCGACCAACGGTCAAGCGGCTCACGCAATGGCGCGCCGCCCGGGGCGGCCGGCTCGAGGACCGGCGCGCCGCCCGGAGCTGCCGGCGGGACGCGTGGCGCGAACGTCGACCTCGTGATCGTCTGCGACCTGTACGCCTGGCGGCGAGGGCACGCCCACGACCGCGAGCCGTGCCACCTCATCGGCGGCGGCCCCATCCCCGTCGAGGTTGCACGGGACCTCGCCCAGGACGCCTTCTTGAAGGCGGTCCTCCACGACGGCAAGGACATCCAGAAGGTCAGGCACTTCGGCCGCCGGTACACAGCCGAGCTGCGCACCGCGCTCGACCTCGGTCCGGTCCCGGCCTTCAGCGGCAGGGCATGCGTCAAGTGCAAACGGGTCTGGGGCGTCCAGCGCGACCACCGCCTGCCCATCGCCAGCAACGGCCGGACCTCGATCGACAACGTGAAGGACCTCTGCTACTCCTGCCATCTCGAGAAGACCGAGCAGGACCGCAGGGCCGGGCTGCTCGGTCCCAATGCGAAGGCGCGCTCCAGTCTCGGGAGGTCCGGCGTCGGGCCGGGGCCTCCGTAGGGCGGGCTCAGCGGTTCTGGGGGAAGCCCAGGTCCACCGCGCTCGTCGCCGGGTCGGGCCAGCGTTCGGTCACGACCTTGGCGCGGGTGTAGAAGTTGATGCTCTCGGGGCCGTAGATGTGGGTGTCGCCGAACAGCGAGGCCTTCCAGCCGCCGAAGGAGAAGTAGCCGACCGGGACGGGGATGGGCACGTTCACCCCGACCATGCCCGCCTCGACCTCCTCCTGGAAGCGCCGCGCCGCGCCGCCGTCACGGGTGAAGATCGCGGCGCCGTTGCCCCAGGGGCTCGAGTTCACGAGCGCCATCGCCTCGTCGTAGGTGCCGGTGCGCACGACGGAGAGCACCGGGCCGAAGATCTCGTCGCGGTAGCAGTCCATCTCGGGCGTGACCTCGTCGATGAGGGAGGCGCCGAGGAAGAAGCCCTCCTTGCCGTAGCGCGGGTGGTCCCTGCCGTCGACGACGACCTTGGCGCCCTGGGCGGCAGCCGAGTCCATGTACGAGGCGACCTTGTCGCGGTGCTCCCTCGTCACGAGCGGGCCCATCTCGGAGTCCTCGTCGACGCCGGGACCGATGCGCAGCTTCGGCAGCCGGTCGGCGATGGCCTGGACGAGGGGCTCGGCGACGCGCCCGACCGGCACGACGACCGACACCGCCATGCAGCGCTCCCCGGCCGAGCCGTAGGCGGCGGAGACGGCGGCGTCGGCGGCCATCTCGACGTCGGCGTCGGGCAGGACGACCATGTGGTTCTTGGCGCCGCCGAGGGCCTGCACGCGCTTGGCGTGGCGCGACGCCTCCTCGTAGACGTAGCGCGCGATCGGCGTCGAGCCCACGAACGACACCGCCTGGACGTCGGGATGCGCCAGCAAGGCGTCGACTGCGACCTTGTCCCCCTGCACGACGTTGAACACGCCGTCGGGCAGGCCCGCCTCGGCGAACAGCTCGGCGAGGAGCACCGAGGCGAGCGGGTCCTTCTCGGAGGGCTTGAGGACGAAGGCGTTGCCGCACGCGATGGCGCTCGCGCACATCCACAGCGGCACCATGGCGGGGAAGTTGAAGGGGGTGATCCCTGCCACGACCCCGAGGGGCTGGCGGACCGAGTAGACGTCGATCCCCGTCGAGGCGCGCTCGGCGTAGCGGCCGGCGAGCAGGTTGGGGATGCCGCACGCGTAGTCGACGTTGTCGAGCCCCCGCGCCACCTCCCCCATCGCGTCCGACAGCACCTTCCCGTGCTGGGCGGTGATCGCGCGCGCCAGGTCGGCGCGATGCGCGTCGAGCACCTGGCGGATGGCGAACATGATCTCGGCGCGCTTGGCGAGCGACGTGTGCGCCCACGGTGCCGCGGCGCACCGCGCGGCCTCGACCGCCCGGTCGACCTCCTCACGGCTCGCGAGATCGACCTCGTGGGTGCGCGTCCCCGTCGCGGGGTCGAAGACGTCGCCACGGCGTCCCGACTCCCCCGGCACGGTCTTCCCGGCGATGAAGTGGCTGATACGTTCCATGCGTAGGTCTCCTTGCGTCGTCAGCCGGTGACGGCCCGGTCGGTGATCTCGAGCGCCCGGTCGAGCACGGCGAACCCCTCTGCGAGCTGCTCCTCGGTGATGCACAGCGGCGGGTTGGTCATGACCTGGTTCCAGTGGAGGTTCACGAACACGCCCTGGTCGAGCATGAAGCGCAGGAGCGCTGCCATCTCGGGGCTCGTCGAGTTGAACGCCGCCATCGGCTCTCCGGTGGCCCGGTTCCGCACGAGCTCGAGGCAGCCGAAGAGCCCGATGCTTCGGTGGGCGCCGACGGACGGATGGCGCGCCGCGAGCTCCTCGTGGTGCCGGCGCATGACCTCGCCCATCTTGGCGGCATGCTCGATGAGGCCGTCCTCCTCGTAGACGCGGATCGTCGCCAGCGCGGCCGCGAGCCCGACAGGGTGCGAGTTGTAGGTGAGCCCCCCGGCGAAGACGTGGTCCTCGAAGAACTCGGCGACGTGCGGACGGAGGCCCACGACCCCGAGCGGCACGTAGCTCGACGTGAGGCCCTTGGCACAGGTGATGAGGTCGGGGACCACGCCCCAGTGGTCGACGGCGAACCACGAGCCCGTTCGGCCGAAGCCGCTCATCACCTCGTCGGCGATGAGCAGGATGCCGTAGCGCTCGCACAGCTCCCGGACTCCCTGCAGGTACCCGTCGGGAGGGATCAGGATCCCGTTCGTGCCGGTCACCGGCTCGACGATGTAGGCGGCGATCGTCGAGGGCCCCTCGAGCTCGATCGTCTCCTCGAGCGACCGGAGCGCCTGCGCCGCGTCGTCCTGCGGGCGCGTGGTGCCGTGGTAGAAGTCGAGCACGTGCACGACGCCGGGGATGCCCGGCTCGTTCGCCCAGCGGCGGGGGTCACCGGTCAGGGTGATGGCTCCTGCGGTGTTGCCGTGGTAGGAGCGGTAGCGGGCGAGGATCTTGTGACGGCCCGTCACGGCACGCGCCATGCGGATGGCGTTCTCGTTGGCGTCTGCGCCCCCGAGGGTGAAGAACGACTTCTCGATGTCGCCTGGGAACAGCTCGGCGAGCTTGCGCCCGAGGAGCGCCCGCACCTCGGTGGTCATGGCCGCAGAGCTGACGTAGGCGAGCTCGCGGACCTGCGTGGCGACGGCGTCGGCGATCCGCTCGTCTCCGTGCCCGACGTTCACGCTCATGAGCTGGGAGTTGAAGTCCAGGTACCGCTTGCCGTCGGCGTCCGTGAAGTAGACGCCGTCGGCAGACGCGACCGGGATCGGCGCCGCCTTGGACTGGGCGGTCCAGTCGAAGAGGGTGTAGCGCTTCGAGAGCTCGACGATCTCGGACGCGGAGAGCTCGGTCCTGCGACGCTCGGGTCCGGTGGTGGGCATGGCGGCTCCTCGGAGGCTGGGTCGGACGCGATGCTACGGCGCCACGGGTCCGCACTCAATGCACACAATGCATACTCCTCAGGCCTTCAAGTGCCGATAGTGTGCACTCGGTGGCCCTCACGGTGGGAGACGTCCTCCAGCTGGACCCGCTGCGGTCCGCCGAGCCGACGGTGGTCGCCGGGGCGGCCCACCTCGGACGCACGGTGCGCTGGGTGCACGTGGCAGAGCTGCCGGAGATCGGCCACCTCCTCCAGGGCGGGGAGCTGATCCTCACCACCGGGCTCGGCATCGCAGACGACGCGTCGACCCAGCAGCGCTTCGTCGCCGACCTGGCGGACGCGGGGGCGGCCGGCGTGGTCGTGGAGCTCGGACGGACGTTCAGGACCGTCCCGGAGGCCATGGCGGACGTCGCCGACTCGCGCGGGTTGCCGCTCGTCTCGCTCGGCAAAGAGACGCGCTTCGTAGAGGTGACCGAGGTCGTCCACCGCGAGGTCCTGCGCCGCCAGTACGAGCTCTTGGACCGCGCCGAGCGCACGAGCAGGGAGCTCGCCGGCCAGATCCTCGAGGGCGCCGAGGTCGGCGAGATCGTGGCGCACCTGTCGCGCATCCTCGGCGCCGAGGTGGTCTTCGAGGACGCGGAGCACCGCGTCGTCGCCGCCAGCGCGCCGGATGACCCGAGCGGCCCCGGCGCCGGCTGGGAGCGCCACGCGGCCCTCCCGCACGCAGCGCCTAGCGGCGAGGACGACCGGCTCGGCGCCGTGCACCGCGTCTCGGGGGTCCCCGGATGCGCGTGGGTCGACCTGTGGATCCGCCACGACCGGTGGGGCCGGCTCCACGTGCTCTCGCATACGCAGGACGTCGACGAGCTGCTCGTCGACCGGGCCGGCGCCGCGCTCGCGCTCGCCATGCTCTCGGAGAAGGACGCGGCGCACCTCGCGGAACGGGCGTGCGACGCGCTGATCGGCGAGATCGTCGCGGGGAGAGCCGGATCGGGAGCGGACGTGCTGCGCAGGGCACGAGGTCTCGGCGCCGACCTCGGGACGGGCAGGCTCGTCGCGGTGGTGCTCGAGGCGCGTTGGGGCGAGCCGTCCGGCACCGTGAGCGACGACGAGCGCGTGGAGACGCTCCGGGCGCTCGCATCCGGCCTCAGGACCGAGGCGTCGGCGAGACGCTGCGGCGCCCTCGTCGGCACGAGCGGAGACCGGGTCGTCGCCGTCCTCGCGGTCCCAGGGACCCGACGGCTCTCGGGCGTCGTCGACGAGCTGGTGGGAGCGGCAGCCGAGCGAGAGCTCGGGCGCCGCGCGGGCGCCGAGGTCGTGGCCGGGGCGAGCGCGCAGGCGCTCCCCGACACGCTCACGGCTGCGATCGGGGATGCCGCCGTCGCCGCCGAGTTCGCGGCGAGAGCGGCCGGCACACGACGCGTGCACCACTTCGCGGAGCTCGGCACCTACCAGCTCCTCCTTCGGCTCGCTGACGGCCCCGAGCTCGCTCGCTTCGTGGACGCGGAGCTGCGCCCGCTCCTCGAGCAGGACTCCGCCGGCCGGGCGAGGCTGGTCCCGACGTTGCGCGCCTACCTGCTGCACGGGGGCAGGAAGGCAGGCGCCGCCCGTGAGCTCGGGATCCAGCGACGGACCCTCTACCAGCGGCTCGCCCGAGTGGAGTCCCTCCTGGCTCGGGACCTGGACGACCAGGCGACGCGGACCCGGCTCACACTCGCGCTCCAGGGGCTCGATCTCCTGTCCGCCTCGGTGCGCCAGGCTCGGTCGAGGCCGGGAGCTGTCCGGTCTCCAGCAGCTCAGTGAAGCGGGAGCCGTCGACCACCGGGACCCCGAGATCCTCTGCCTTCTTGGTCTTCGACGCCCCGGGGCTCTCGCCGACGACGACGGCGAAGGTCTTCTTCGACACCGTCCCGGGCGACTTCCCGCCGCGCTGGATGATCGCCTCCTCCGCCTCCTCTCGGCTGTAGCCCTCGAGCGTCCCGGTGACCACGACGGACTTGCCGGCGAGCGTCTGCGGGAGACTGGCCCCGCCGAGCGCCTCCCGGGCCTGGCGGCCGTCCGCAGGCTCGTCGGTGCGCACGCCGAGCGCGACGAGCCGGTCGACGACGGCGGCGTTCTGGGGGTTCGAGAAGAAGCTGACGAGGCTGTCGGCGATCACCGCGCCCACGCCGTCGACCGAGGCGAGCTCCTCTGCGCTCGCGTGCCGCAACGCCCCGAGGGTGCGGAACGCACCGGCGATCGCCCGTGCGACCGTCGGCCCGACGTGGCGGACCCCGAGCGCGACGAGCAGGCGCGACAGCGGGCGGGACTTCGAGGCCTCGATGGCCTCGACGAGGTTCCTCGACGAGACCGCCCCCATCCGCTCGAGCGTCGCGAGCCGGTCCGCCTGGAGCCGGTACAGGTCCGCGGGGTCGGCGACCATCCCTGCCTGGACGAGCTGGACGACGCGCTCTTCGCCGAGACCCTCGATGTCCATGGCCGAACGAGAGGCGAAGTGGACGATGCGCTGCACGCGTTGCGCGGGGCAGTCGATGTTGGTGCAGTAGGTGTCGCTCTCTCCGGCGAGGCGCGTGAGCGGTCCGCCGCACGAGGGGCACCTCGTCGGGAACCGCCACGGCGCCGCCCGGTCCTGCTCCGCCCGGCGGCCCGGCGCCGGGGAACCCTGCGCTGCCACGTCGGGGAGCACGGGGCCGAGGGCCTCGGGGAGCACGGGGCCGACCACCTCGGGGATGACGTCCCCCGCCTTGTGCACCACCACGAGGTCGCCGGGGCGCACGTCCTTCAGGCGGACCTGGTCCTCGTTGTGCAGCGTGGCCAGACGGACGGTCGAGCCGCCGACGAAGACCGGCTCGAGGACGGCGAACGGCGTCGCCCGGCCGGTCCTGCCGATGGACACCATGATGTCGACGAGGCGCGTCGTGCGGTCCTCGGGCGGGAACTTGTAGGCGATCGCCCAACGCGGTGCCCGCGACGTCGCACCGAGCCGCTCGTGCAGCACGAGGTCGTCGACCTTCACGACGACCCCGTCGATCTCGTAGGGGAGGTCGTGGCGGTGGGCCTCGAGCTCACGGCACCGCGCGAAGGCGGCCGTCACCCCCCGCACGGTCCGTGCGTCGGGGCTCACCGGGAACCCGGCCGCGGCGAGCAGCGCGAGCGCCGCGCTCTGGCTGGCGGGCGGCCACACGGCAGCTGGGCCCGCGTCCTCAGGGACGGCGCCGTCGACCTCGCCGATCTGGTACGCCCAGAACGAGAGCGGCCGCGACGCCGTCACCGCCGGGTCCTTCTGCCGCAGCGAGCCGGCCGCTGCGTTGCGGGGGTTGGCGAAGGTCTTCGTGCCCTCCTCCTCTGCACGCCGGTTGAGCTCGGCGAACGCCGCCGTCGGCATGTAGACCTCGCCGCGCACCTCCAGGTGGTGCGGCGCCGGCGTCGCGAGGCGCTGCGGCAGGTCGGCGATGGTCGCCACGTTGGCCGTCACGTCCTCTCCGGTGACGCCGTCGCCGCGGGTGGCGGCACGCACGAAGCGCCCCTCGACGTAGGTGAGCGACATGGCCACCCCGTCGACCTTTGGCTCGCAACTGAAGTCGAGCTGCTCCAGGTCGACATCGGGGAGCTGGCGGCGCAGACGGTCCGCCCAGGCGTCGAGCTCGGACTGCTCGAAGGCGTTGTCGAGGCTCATCATCGGGATGCGGTGGCGCACCGGCGCGAAAGCCTGGGACGCCGCGCCGCCGACCCGTTGCGTAGGCGAGCCCGGGGTGACGAGATCGGGGTGCTCGGCCTCGATCTGGCGCAGCTCCCGGACGAGGGCGTCGTAGTCGGCGTCGGGGATCTCGGGCGAGTCCAGGACGAAGTAGCGCTCGTTGTGGTGCTCGATGAGGCGCCGCAGCTCGGCCGCCCGCTCCGCCGGTGTGGTCCGGGCCGCGCTCATCGGGGCGCTGGCGCGAGCCGGCGGCTCGACGCGACGATGCCGCCGCCCAGGACCTCATCGGGGTCCTCCGGGTCGTAGAGGGCGACGGTCTGGCCCGGGGCGACGGGGCGCTCCGGGGATGCGAACCGCACGGTGAGCCGGCCGACCCCGGGAGCGTCGGACGATCCGAGGGTGCAGCGGGCGGGACGGCCGTGCGCGCTGAGCTGGGCGAGCGCCTCGGCGCCGTCCTCGAGCCGGCGGCCCACCCAGGTGAGGGTCCCGGGCTGGACCGTGAGCTCGTCCACGAAGGCCCGTGACGCCGGCGCCACGGTCACCCGGCGCGCCGTCACGTCGACGTCGACCGCGTAGCGCCGCTCCCCCGCCGCCGGCAACCCGCGGCGCTGGCCGACCGTCACGAGCTCGACGGCGTCGACCGCTCCCAGCCGGCGCCCGCTCTCGTCGCAGACCACCTCGGCCCCGTGCAGCTCGAGGCGCGAGGACAGGAACCCGCCGCGCCCCTCGGCGTCGTGGACGAAGCAGACGTCCTGGCTGTCGGGCTTGGCGGCCGTACGCAGGCCGAGGCGCCGCGCCTCGGCGCGCACCTGGTCCTTCGTCATGTCCCCCACGGGCAGGACGACGGCCGCGAGCTGTGACTGGCCGAGCATGGAGAGGACGTAGGACTGGTCCTTCAGCGGATCGGCGCCGCGCCGCAGGGAGAACCCCCCCGGGCGCGCCCGCACCCGCGCGTGGTGCCCGGTGGCGAGCCGATCGAACCCGAGGCGCCGGGCGCGTGCGAGCAGCACGTCGAACTTGATGCGGCGGTTGCACTCGATGCACGGGTTGGGGGTGCGACCCTCGGCGTGCGCCGCCACGTACGGGCCGACCACGTCGCGCTCGAAGTCCTCGGTCAGGTTGAAGACGTGGTGCGCGATCCCGAGCTGCTGGGCCACCCGGCGCGCGTCGTCCACGTCGGCGACCGAGCAGCATCCGGAGCTCTGCGGGCCGCCCCACAGCTTGAGGGTGGCACCCACGACGTCGTGGCCCTCCGCGACGAGGCGCGCGGCGGCGACCGAGGAGTCCACCCCTCCGGATATGGCAACGAGCACGCGCACGGCTTCTGCTCCGACGAGGCGCGCCGGCGACTCAGGCGCGGAGGCGGGCCACCGCCTCGGGCACGACCGCCAGGGCCCGCTCGACGTCCTCGGGCGTCGAGGTGTGACCGAGGCTGAACCGGATGGAGCCGCGGGCGACCGCCGGCGGGAGGCCCACCGCCGAGAGCACGTGGCTCGGCTCGAGCGCCCCGCTCGCGCACGCCGCGCCGCCCGAGACGCAGACACCGGCCTCGTCGAGCAGGACGACCAGCTCCTCACGCTCGACGCCGGCGAAGCAGAGGTGGCAGTGGCCCGGCAGGACGGAGGCCCGCTCGGCGACCTCGACGGCGGCGGGCACCGCCTCGAGCAGGCCGTCGGCGAGACGGTCGCGCAGCCCGGCGACCCGAACCGACTCCTCCTCGCGTTCCTTGGCCACCGCGGCGAGCGCGGTCGCCAGACCGACCGCCCCGGCCACGTCGTGGGTGCCGGCGCGCCGGGCGCGCTCCTGGCCGCCGCCGACGAACAGGGCGTCGAGCTCGGTCCCCTCGCGCACCACGAGCGCGCCGGTCCCCTTGGGTCCTCCGAGCTTGTGCCCGGAGATCGTCACGAGGTCGACGCCCGGGGCGCTCGCGGGCACGTCGAGCCACGCCGCCGCCTGCACCGCGTCGGTGTGCACCGCCGCACGCGGCGCGCGGTCCCTCACGTGTGCCACGACGGCGGGGAGCGGCTGCACGGTGCCAAGCTCGTTGTTGGCGAGCATGACCGAGACGAGCGCGACGTCCTCGTCGAGCGCCTCGTCGAGCCGGTCGAGGTCGAGGACCCCCCGCGAGTCGACGCCGGCCACGACGTGCGCGACGCCGGGCAGCCGTGCCGCCGCCACGCTGCACGCCTCGAGCACGGCCGGGTGCTCGACGGCCGAGCTCACGACGACCGAGCCGGCTCCGCCGTCACGCCGCGCGGCGGCCCACAGCACGCCGAAGACGGCGAGGTTGTCGCCCTCGGTGCCCCCCGAGGTGAAGACCACCTCGCCGGGCGCGGCGCCGAGCAGGTCGGCCACCTGGTCGCGGGCGTCCTCGAGCGCCTGACGCGCCGCCCGCGCCTGGCGGTGGTGGCCGGACGCGTGGCCGTAGACGAGCCCGGCGAACGGCGCCATCGCCTCAACGACCTCGTCGCGCATCGGCGTCGCCGCCGCGTGGTCGAGGTAGGTGAGGGGCGGTCCTGCAGCAGGCGTCGGTCGGTCGGTCACGCCCCAGAGGCTACGCGGGTCGGCAGGGTCCTTCGGCCCTACCGCCGCGGCAGGATCTCGAGGGATCGTGGGTCGGGCGCCCATGTAGGCCCGACCGAGCCAGTACGAGGAGGAGCGATGACGGCAATGGGAACGGTGCTCGTCGCCAGCGCGGTCGACCTGGACCGCCCGGGCGCCTACCTGCACTGGTCGATCTTCACGGTGTCGGTCTCGAACCTCGTCCTCATCGGCGTGATGGTCGTGATCTTCGGCGCCGCGCTGCTCCTGCCCTTTCCCGGCCGGCGCCATCCCTGGCAGGAGCCCGAGCCGGTGCAGGCGGGGCCCGAGCAATCTGGCGGCGGCAGCGGTCGTGTCGGCGGCAGCGGGGCGCCCTCCCCGCTTTGGACCGCCCGGGTGCGGCGGCTCGGCCTGCGGCTCCTGCCTCCGGACAAGCTCCTGCCCGACTCCCAGCCGGCGTACGTCTCGTCGTGGATCTACGTCTTTGGCGTCGCGACGCTGGCCGCGCTCGGGGTGGCCATCGTCTCGGGCTTCGCCCTCGCCCTCGGGGGGCCGGACTGGTGGCACTACGACCCGGTCGGGCACTTCTTCAACAGCCTGCACCTGTGGAGCGTCGAGATGTTCATGGCCTTCATGGTCATCCACCTGTGGGGGAAGTTCTGGATGGCCGCGTGGCGCGGCAGGCGCGCGCTCACCTGGGTGACCGGGGTCGTCGCCTTCCTCGCATCCATCGTCGAGTGCTTCACCGGCTACCTGTCCCAGCAGAACTTCGACTCGCAGTGGATCTCGACCAACGGCAAGGACGCCATCAACGCGACCGGGCTCGGCTCGTTCTTCGACCTCATGAACTTCGGCCAGATGCTCATGTGGCACATCGTCCTCATCCCGATCGTCCTCGTGGCGATCGTCGGCGCGCACGTGCTGATGGTGCGGGTCCGCGGGGTGGTGCACCCGCTGCCCGCGCGCCGCGTCCGCGGGCGGGCCGCGCGGCGCGCCGCGACGGCATCCGACGCTGCACCCTGGAGGGGCCCGACCCGCCGCTACGACATCTTGAAGGAGGCGACGGTCGCAGGTGCCGTCGTCCTCGTCCTGGTCGTCCTGCTCGCCTCGATCCTCTCCTCCCCCGACGACCCGCCCGTCACGGTCCAGACCTGGGCCAAGGTGGCGCCCGCCGACTTCATGGCCACGGCCGCCTCGGAGCTCGCGGGGACCTCGGAGACCGCCACCTACGGACCTCCCTACGGGCACGGCTCGTCGAACGTCCAGCGCATCGGGGTCTCCTGGCAGCTCCTCGCCGGGGTCCGCCAGCCCATCACAGCGGCGAAGACCTTCGTCATCTCGCCCCTGCGCAAGCTGGCCGCGACGGACCCGGAGCTGCGACGTGCGATCGCGCGCTACGTCGCCGCTCCGAAGGCGACCGAGAAGGCGTGGGACGCGGCGTACCTGGAGGCGGTCACCCACGTGACGTTCCGCTCGGGCGTGCCGTCGGTCCCCCGCGCCGCCGACGGCCCCGTCCCCACCCTCGTGGCGAGCGAGCTCACCCTGGCCCGGTCGGGGGCACTCGACGCAGACCTCCTCGCCCAGCGGCCCTTCTACGGGACGAACTACACCAAGCCGCTCCTGTTCTTGGAGGACGGGAGCTACTTCTCCACGCTCGCGCGCGCAGACCACCTCGTCGGGACCCAGTGGGGGGTCATGAACGAGACGGGGAGCTATCCCGGTCAGCCGTGGCTGTGGCTGTACACCCTCTGGTACCAGCTCCCCGGCTGGCGCACCGACCCCAACGTCGACCTCATCGCCGTCTACATGACCGGCATCGCCACGATCCTGCTGCTCGCCGTCCCGTTCGTCCCGGGCCTTCGCGACGTTCCGCGCCTCGTGCCGGTCCACCGGTTGGTCTGGCGCGAGTGGAACGGCGCCCTCGAGCGCGGCTCGGAGGACGACCCCGGCGCACGGGCATGAGAGGACCTTCGGCCCTGACCTTCGGCCCTGGTGAGCGGGCTCATCCAGGCGCACGCTGACATGAGAGCGTGCGTGGACTGCACGGAACCGACGGGACGCTCGGACGCTCGCCAAGCGAAGGAGGAAGCGAGATGAGAAGAAAGACCCTGGACCTCATCCTGACGGCCGGCGGCGCGGCGCTCATGGTGATCCTCATCGTGGCCGGCGCCCTGCTCACCTGGGGCTACACCTACACGAACAACCAGGTTCGCAGCGAGCTCGCCGCGCAGCACATCCGGTTCAGCCCCGCGCGGACAATCCTCACACGGCACTCCGAGACATACCGGTCCCGGTCGGTGATCCTGCCCTACGCCGGCCAGGAGGTCCTGAACGGCACACAGGCCAACGCCTACGCCTACAAGATCCAGATGGACATGTACACACTGCCGTTCCACGGCGTGTACGCGACACTGAGCGCCGCCTCGAGGGCGCACCCGACGACAAAGAAGCTCGCCGCCCTCGTGACAGTGAGCTTCAAGGGCACCGCGCTTCGGGGCCTGCTCCTCGAGGCCTACGCCTTCGGCACCTTCGGGTCGATCGCCTTCTGGGCGGCCATCGCGTCGTACTGCCTCGCCTTCGTGATGCTCGTGCTCACGGGTCTCGGGCTGTGGCACATCCGACGGGTGCCGGCGACTGCCGAGTTCCCCAAGTCCCTGTCGGCGGCACCAGCTGCGGCGTGAGCGAACGAGCCCGCAGAGAGAACAAGCGCCGGCGAGCCGACAGGCTCGTCGGCGCTCGTTCTTTCTGTGCCGGCGAGCCGACGATCTCGGCGGGACGACTGTCCCGAGCCCCTACTCCGCCGCCGATCCGGCAGAGGGGACGGGCGCGCCCGGGTCCTCACGGACCGACTTGGCGTTGCAGAACTCCTTGATGCCCATCGCGCTCAGCTCGCGCCCGTACCCGGAGCGCTTGATGCCGCCGAAGGGGAGCTCGGGCGAGGACGCCACCATCGAGTTCACGAACACCTGGCCCGCCTGGATCCCCGCAACGAGCCGGTCGCGCTCCTCTGAGTCCCGCGTCCAGATGCTCGAGCCCAGCCCGTACTGCGTGCGGTTGGCGATGCGGATCGCCTCGTCGAGGTCGCCGTAGCGCTCGACGGTCGCCACCGGTCCGAACACCTCCTCTTGCAGCACGCGCATGTCGGTGGTCACGTCGAGGAGCACCGTCGGCTGGTAGTACCAGCCCGGGCCGTCGAGGGCCGTCCCGCCGCAGGCGACGGTCGCGCCCTTCTCCCGGGCGTCGTCGACCTGCCCCGCGATCTCCTTGCGCTGCGCCTCGCTGACGAGGGGCCCGACGTCGGTCGCGCTGTCCATGGGGTCGCCCACCCGCAGCGCCGACATCTTCGAGACGAAGCGGTCCACCCACTCGTCGTAGATCTCGGCGTCGACGATGAAGCGCTTGGCGGCGATGCAGGACTGGCCGTTGTTCTGCACCCTGGCGGTCACGGCGACCGCTGCGGACCGCTCGAGGTCTGCGGTACGCGTCACCACGAACGGGTCGGACCCGCCGAGCTCGAGCACGCACTTCTTGAGCACCCGCCCGGCGGTCTCGGCGACGGCGGCCCCGGCGCGCTCGCTGCCGGTCAGGGTGACGGCGGCGACGCGGTCGTCCTCGATGACCGCTGCGACGTCGGAGGCCGGGATGAGCAGCGTCGTGAAGGCACCCTCGGGGTACCCGGCGCGCCGGAAGAGCTCCTCGATGTAGAGGGCCGACTGCGGGACGTTCGCGGCGTGCTTCAGCACCCCGACGTTGCCCGCCATGAGGGCCGGCCCGGCGAAGCGCATCACCTGCCAGAGCGGGAAGTTCCACGGCATGACGGCGAGGACCGGGCCGAGCGGGTCGAAGCGGACGTAGCTGTGGTCGTCGATCGGCTCGTCGGCCAGCAGGCGCTCGGCGTTGTCGGCGAACCAGCGGAGGCCGAGCGCGCACTTGGCGACCTCGGCCTTGGCGGCGGCGAAGGTCTTGCCCATCTCGGTGGTGAGGATGCGCGCGACGTCCGGGGCCTCCGCGTCGAGGAGGTCGGCCGCCGAGCGCATCAGCCGCGCGCGCTCGGGGAAGCGCATCGTGCGCATCGTCTCGAAGCCACGCGCCGCGCGGGCGAGCCGGGCTTCGACCTCGTCGGGCGTGTGGGCGTCGAAGGTCTTCTCCACCTCGCCGGTGGCCGGGTTCGTGGTCGCAAAGGTCATGGGGAGATTCTCGCGTGGACCGGGCTACCCTGCGACAGTGGGCCGAGAAGCCCAGTTCGGACACGCCGGGGGCACGGCGCCGTGGGACGCGGACGTGCAGGCGGCGAGGCGCCTCGTCCTGGCTGCCCGGCGTGTCGTCGCCCTCACCGGCGCTGGGGTCTCCACCGGCGCGGGCATCCCGGACTTCCGCGGACCAAACGGGGTGTGGACCAAGGACCCCGCCGCCGAGCGGCTCTCGACGCTGGAGGCCTACCTGTCGGATCCCGAGGTGCGGCGGCGGGCCTGGCAGGGCCGGCTCACCTCCCCGGTGTGGACGGCGGCACCCACCCTCGGGCACCGCGCCTTCGTGGACCTCGAGCGGACCGGCCGGCTCGAGCTGCTCGTGACCCAGAACATCGACGGGCTGCACCAGCTCGCCGGCAGCGACCCCGAGCGGGTCGTCGAGATCCACGGCACCATGCGCGAGGTGGTCTGCATGTCCTGCGGCCGGCGGGAGCCCGCAGGTCCGACCCTCGCCCGGGTCGCGGCGGGCGAGGAGGACCCCGACTGCCGGGGCTGCGGCGGGATCCTCAAGTCGGCGACCATCAGCTTCGGCCAGTCGCTCGTCGCCGCCGACCTGGCCCGGGCGGAGACCGCGGCCCGGCGTGCCGACCTGCTCCTCGCCGCCGGGACGAGCCTCGGCGTCTACCCAGCGGCCGGCCTCGTCCCCCTCGCGGCGGCCCACGGGGCCCGGGTGGTCATCGTGAACGCCGAGCCCACGCCGTTCGACCACGTGGCCGACGCCGTCGTGCGGGGGTCGACGACAGCGGTGCTGCCGGCGGTCCTCGGAGCACACCAGGTCGTGGGAGAACCGCCGTGGGACGACGGCCCGCCTGCCCCAGCCAGCTCAAGCGGGACCGGTTGCAGACCGATGGAAAGAGCGGGCACGCCCGCCACCGGGCGGGAGGCGGGCACGGGAGGAACGGCAGGCGACAGGGGGACGAGTGGACGAGGCCGAGCAGCCGACGGCCCGGCTTGACCGCAGCCTGTGGGAGGCGCTGCTCGAGCCCAACCCGGCCCCGATGGCGGTCTACGAGCCGACCACCTTCACGGTGATGGCGGTCAACGCCGCCGGCCGTGCGCTCTACGGCTTCGACCGAAAGACCTGCGAGGGCATGCGCCTCCTCGACCTGTACCCGCCCGACGACCTCGACGAGAGGGTCGGCGAGCTGACCTCGGGCTCCGAGGAGGTCCTGGGGCGGCCCCGGATCGTCCGGCACCGGCGGGCGGACGGGAGCCTCGCCGAGATGCAGGTCGTGTCCCGCCCGGCGGTCTGGGAGGGGCGCGAGGCCCGGGTGGTCGCGATGACGGACGTGACGCACCTGCGCCGCGTCGAGGCCGAGCTCGCGATCGAGGCGGCCCGGCTGCACAAGGTCGTGACGCTCCAGGCCGCGCTGGCGGACGCCGGGCCCGACGTCGACCGGTCGCTGGAGCTCGTCGCCACCGGCATCGCCGAGATGGTCGAGGCCGCCAACTCGAGCATCTGGTGGGCCGCGGGTGACGCGCTCGTGGTCCGTGCGAACGCCGGGTCGCCCCCGACCTACGAGGTCGGCCACACGGTCCCGGTGTCGGGGACCCTCGCAGGCGAGTGCTTCGCGTCCGGCCAGCACGTCTACGTCGAGGACACCGCCGCCTACTCCGACTACTCGAGGGAGCTGGCCGCCACGACGGGCATCGGCTGCCTGGTGCTCGTCCCCCTCGTGCACAACGGCGAGGCGCTCGGCGTGCTCGGGGTCTCCGCGCCGGTGCCCCGTGCCTTCAGCGCGGCGGCGCTCGAGACGCTCCGCCTCGTCGCCGGCCTCGCCGGCGCGGCGATCCAGCGGGCCGAGGTCACGGACCGCCTCGCCTACGCCGCCACGCACGACTCGCTCACGGGGCTGTCCAACCGGGTCCACTTCACCGAGCGCCTCGAGCACGCCATCGCGCTCGGGCGCCGGCACCGCACCCCGGTCGGCCTGCTCTACCTCGACCTCGACGGCTTCAAGGCGGTGAACGACGGCTTCGGGCACCACGCCGGCGACCAGGTGCTCGCGGAGGTGGCGGCGCGCATCCGCGCTGCGGTCCGGGAGGTCGACACCGTCGCGCGGCTGGGCGGCGACGAGTTCGCCGTCGTCCTCTCGGACGTGTCGGGCGCCGCGGAGCTGTCCTGCGCCGCCGGGCGGATCGCGGCCGCCCTCGAGCCGCCCGTGCCGGTCCCGGGCGGCCAGGTGCGCGTCACGGCCAGCATCGGCACCGCCCTCGCCGGACCCGGCGACGCTCCCGGCGACGTGCTGGCGCTCGCCGACGCCGAGATGTACCGGGAGAAGGCGAACAGGCGCTGAACGTGCCCTACCGGCCGGCGGCGCTCCCGGCCCCCGCAGCCTCCCCGAGGGACAGCACGAGGCCTTCGCGCGCCGCGAGCACCGGGACTCCCCGGTCGCCGAGTCGAGCCGCCAGCTCGTCGACCTGCTCGTCGGTGCGGTGCGGGTCGTGGTGGAACAGCGCGACCGCCTTGGCGCCCGCAGCCAGCCCGAGGCCGACCGCGTACTCCGCCGCGCTGTGCCCGAGGTAGGCGAGGCGCGGCAGCTCGGACGCGAGGTGCTGGGCGTCGTGGACGAGCAGGTCGGCACCTTGCGCGAGCGCCAACGCCGTGCGGTGGTGCTCGCCGAGGCCGTCGCGCCCGGGGCCGCAGGACAGCGGGTGGTGGTCGGAGAGGTAGGCGAGCGTGCAGCGCCCGTCGGACACCCGGAAGCCGAACGTGCGGCCGCCCTTGTGCGGGATCTCCGCCGCAGTGACGGCGAAGCCCTCGAGCTCCATGGTGCCGGTCTCGATCCCCGTGATCGACCAGTCCTCACCGAGCGCCCGGATCGACACGGGGAAGTGCGGTGGCGAGAAGGCCCGGTTCACGACCGCCTCGGCATCCTCGGCTCCCTGCGCCGGGACGTACACGTCGACGCGGTGGCCGGGCAGGGCCGCCTCGCGCAGGAACGGGAGCCCGTGGGTGTGGTCCCAGTGGAGGTGCGAGATGCACACGCTCCCCCGGAAGGGCGACCCGCCGAGCACGTGCTCGAGGTTCGTGAACCCCGTCCCCGCGTCGAGCACGAGGCTGGGCGCAGCTCCGTGGGCTCGCGCGTCGTCGTAGCTGGTCGCCTCCCCCGCGCCGATCCCGACGCAGGAGGTGGCCGTGCCGTAGCGCTGGTACTGGGCACCCGAGACGGGGGTGGACCCGCGGCAGCCGAAGAAGAAGACGTTCACGGACGGCGCAGCGCTCGGGGCTCGCGACGGTGGCCGGGGATCGGGCCGGGGATGGGGCCGCCGATCGGACGGAGACCTGCCGGCCTACCCGCGCCTGCGGCGGGGCTTCAGGGCGAACCACCAGACGCTCGCCATCGTCCCGAGCAACCCGAGGACCGCCATGGGCTTGAGGAGCTTTCGCGTCGACACGTGGTCACCCTACCGGAGCCGCGACCGACGTCTATATTGCGGTCACGGCCGGTTGCGGCGACGCTCGGCCGACGGCGCAACGTCCGCGCGGCGCAGCCGCCCGGCAGAAGGAGGGGGAGCGGTGGGGATACGTCGGAGGGTTCCGGTCCTCGGCGCGCTGGCGGCGCCAGTCTCGCTCGTGGCGCTCGTGGCGGGCGGCCTCGCGTGGGCGGTGCCCACTCAGGCAGCCTCGCAGGCGGCCACCCCGGCGCGCCGCCCGACCCGTGCGCCCGGCGTCGTCGTGCACCCCGAGATCCGCCAGTTCGGCTTCGTGCGCTCGACACAGCCGCCGACCGAGCAGTACTGCGAGGCCAACTTCGGCATCCTCTGCTACGGGGCGCCCCAGGTGGAGACAGCCTACGACGAGCAGCCGCTCTTCCGGCGGGGCCTGAGCGGGCGCGGCGAGACGATCGTCATCGTGGACTCCTTCGGCGCCCCGACAATCCGCCACGACCTCGCCGTCTTCGACCGCACCTACGGGCTCACACCGCCCCCGCAGTTCACAATCCTCAAGTACGGCCCGGTGCCCGCCTATACACCGTCCACCCCGACAGCGACAGGCTGGGCGGAGGAGACCACCCTCGACGTGGAGTGGTCGCACGCGATGGCGCCCGGGGCCAGGATCCTCCTCGTCGAGACCGCCACCGCCGAGACGGTCGGGGTCACCGGGTTCCCGACAATCGTGAACGCCGAGAACTACGTCGTCTCCCACCACCTCGGCGCGGTGATCAGCCAGAGCTTCGGCACCGGCGAGGCCACCTTCGGCTCCCCGGCCACAATCCTGCAGCTGCGCAGCGCCTACGAGGCCGCCTACCGGAGCGGGGTGACCGTGCTCGCCGCGTCGGGCGACACAGGGGTCGCGGCGGCGGTCACAGTCACAAAGGTCCACTACTTCGGGTTCCGCGACGTCGGCTGGCCCGCGTCCGACCCGCTCGTGACGGCGGTGGGCGGCACGCAGCTCACCCTCAACACACGCGGCCGACGCCTCGCCCCCGACAGGGCGTGGAACGACACCACACTGCTCGGCGGTCCCGCGGCGTCGAGCGGCGGGCTCTCCAGCGTGTTCACCAGGCCCTCCTACCAGAACGGGGTGTCGGCGACCGTCGGCGGCCGGCGGGGGGTCCCGGACATCTCGATGTCCGCCTCGGTCTCCGGGGCGGTGAACATCTACATCAGCGGGCTCCCCTTCGGTGCCGGCTGGGCGCCGATCGGAGGGACGAGCGAGGCGACGCCCCTCTTCGCCGGCATCGTGGCGATCGCCGACCAGCTGAACAACCACCAGCCCCTCGGGATGATCGACCCCGCCCTGTACGCGATGGAGGCGGCGGGAGACCCCGGGATCGTCCCCGTCACGACAGGGAACAACTCCGTCTGGTTCACAACAGGGGGGAAGATCGTCACACTGCCGGGCTACTCGGCGGGCCCCGGGTACAACCTCGTGACCGGGCTCGGCACGGTGACAGCGCCGCGGTTCGTGTACGAGCTGGTCCAGACGGTGCACCGCGTCGGCACCTCCGTCACCTACGGGACCTCGCCGACCTTCCTGCCGCACGAGTAGCGCCAGACCCGCGCAGCGCGCGGTAGGCGCGCGGGAACATCCGGAGGTGGTCGGGCAGCGGCGCGGTGACGGCGCGCAGGCCCGCCAGCATCGCGACGTAGCGCGCCTGGTCGAGGGGCGTCCAGCGCACGCGCCAGAGCCGGCGCACCTCGTCGGGGAAGGCGCCGAAGAGCAGCGTGCGGGTCGGACCGCCGAGCACGCGCGCCAGCACCGCGGGCAGCGGCGCGGGGAGGGGCAGCGTTCGGAGGTGGTCCGCCGCGAGGATGGCGCGGCGCAAGCGCTCGGTCCCCGCGTTCGGGCGCAGCATCGTCGCGACGCCCCGGTCGACGTAGGCGCGCAGGCCGTCGAGGTCGGCGGGCATCTCGGCCTCCGAGACGCCGTAGAGGGCGCCGATGCGCCGCGTGTCGGCGTAGAAGTCCTCGAGGTCGCGCCGCGGCCAGGGTCCGCACATGACCTCCACCGCGTACACGAGGGACTCGGCCGTCGTGAGGTGGACCCACGCCCAGGTCTCGGGGTCCCAGGCGTGGTACGGGCGCCCGTCGTCTGCGGTCCCGCCGATGCGCCGGTGCAGCGCGCGCAGCTCCGCCGCCGCGGCCTCCCGGTCGTCCCCGAAGACGAAGCGCAGCGCGTACTCCGTCGTGCGCGCGGCGCGTCCCCAGGGGTCCTCGAAGAGGGTCGAGTGCTCCACCAGCGCCTGTGCGATCGCCGGATGGCTCCCCTGCAGGCCGATGGCACGGGCGTAGAAGGGGACGAAGACCCGCCACTGGGCGAGCTGGCGCCCGAGCGGCCGCGTCGAGGCGGGCGCGCCCGAGCCGGGCACTACACCTTCTCGAGCCAGGCCGTGACCGTGGTGACGCCGACGGGATCGACTGGCAGTTCCGCCGCCTCGCCGCGCCCGGGACCTTCACGGACGTCGACGGCGAGCACCTCCCGGCCGATGGCGTCGAAGAGCTCCGGCGCGACGCCCGTCAGCCAGAGCCGCACCCGGTCGGAGACCTCGAGGCCGCGCGCCTTGCGGAGGTCCTGGACGTGGCGCACCACCTCGCGCAGCAGGCCGCGCCGGCGCAGGTCGTCGTTCATCGCGAGGTCGAGCGCGACCACCGCGCTCTTCTCCCTCGAGACGGCGAACCCCTCCTGCGCGCGCACCCGCACCTCGACCTCGTCGGCGCCGAGGGCGACCGGACCGCCCGACAGCGTGACGGTCACCGTGCCGCCGGCCTCGAGGGATGCCACGGCCTCGGCCGCCGACGCCGCGTCCAGGGACGCCAGCGCGCCGCGCACCTCCTTGACCGCGTCACCGAGGCGCGGGCCGAGCACCCGGAAGTTCGGCACGAGCTCCAAGGAGACGGCCTCGCCCAAGTCCTGGATCATCTCGACGCGGTCGACGTTGAGCTCGTCGGCCACGATGTCGGAGAGGACCTCGGGGGACCCGGGCGCGAGGAAGACGAGCGCACGGGAGAGCGGCTGGCGCACCTTCACGCCGGCCTCGCCGCGCGCCGCGCGCCCGAGCGAGGAGAGCGTGATCGCAAGGGACATCCTCGCCTCGAGCTCGCGGTCGACCGCCTCCTCGCAGGTGGCGGGCCATGTCTGCAGGTGCACCGAGTCGGTCTCGGTCCCCGCTGCTCCACCGCCGAGCTCTCGCCACAGCCGGTCGGCGACGAAGGGGCAGAACGGCGCCAGCATCAACGAGACGGCCACGAGGGCCTCGTGCAGCGTCGCCTGGGCGCTGAGGGCGTCGGACGCCGGGGTGTCCGGGTCCGTGCGCCAGAAGCGCCGGCGGCTGCGGCGGACGTACCAGTTGGAGAGGTCGTCGACGAGGCTCCGGAGCGCGGACGCCGCCTCCAGGGGCTCGTAGGCGTCGAGGGCGACGGTGACCGCGGCGACCGTCGACATCACCCGCGAGCGGGCCCAGCGGTCCAGGGCGCCCCGCTCCCCGGGGGCGGGCACCGCGGGGTCGGCAGGGTCGAACCCGTTCAGCGAGGCGTAGGTGGTGAAGAAGCTCACCGTGTTCCACAAGGTGAGCAGGGTCTCGCGCATGGAGGTGTCGATGGCGGCGGCGCTCACCCGCGTGGCCGTCCACGGCGAGCCCTGCGAGAACATCCACCAGCGCAGCGGATCGGCCCCCCTGCGGCTCACCAGCTCCCAGGGATCGACGACGTTGCCGAGGGACTTGGACATCTTCTTCCCCTCGGCGTCCACGATGTGCCCGAGGCACATCACGTGCCGGTACGGCGCCTTGCCGAAGACGAGGGCGTTCACCGCGAGGAGCGAGTAGAACCACCCGCGCGTCTGGTCGATGCCCTCGGCGATGAAGTCCGCCGGGAACTGCTTCGCCTCCTTGGACCCCGGCACGTGGGGGTAGCCGACCTGGGCGGCCGGCATGGACCCCGAGTCGAACCACGCGTCGATGACCGGCGGGACGCGACGTGCCGTGGCGATCGGGAGCTCGGACTCCACGTAGCCGGTGGCCGATCCCGCGGCCACCTGCGCGCCCGCCACCGACGCGCACTCCGGGCAGGGGAACTCGACCTCGTCGATCGCCGGCCGGTGGGGGTCGACGCCCGAGAGGTCGCGGCCGGCGAGCCGGGCGAGCTCCGCCATGGACCCCACGCACACGAGGTGGCCGTCCTCGCACCGCCAGATCGGCAGCGGCGTCCCCCAGTACCGGTCGCGCGAGAGCGCCCAGTCGACGTTGTTCGCCAGCCACTCGCCGAAGCGGCCGTCCTTGATGTAACCGGGGTGCCACTCGACGCCGTCGTTGGCCGCGATGAGGGCGTCCTTCCTCGTTGACGTGGCCACGTACCAGCTGGGCTTCCCCCAGTAGATGAGCGGCGTCCTGCACCGCCAGCAGTGCGGGTACGTGTGCGTGTACCAGTGCCGGCGGAGCATCAGGCCCCTGGCCTCGAGCGCGCGGTTGACGAGATCGTTGGTCTCCCGGACGGGCCGTCCGGCGAACGGCTCGCCTGCCGCGGAGGTGAAGCACCCGTCCGGCCCGACCGGGTTCAGCGTCGGGAGGCCCTCGGCCCTGCCCACCTCGCGGTCCACCTCCCCGAAGGCGGGTGCGAGGTGCACGAGCCCGGTCCCCTCGTCGGTCGTGACGAAGTCCGCCAGCACCACCCGCCACCCCGCGGCGGCGTCGCCTGCCGGGACCTCGACGGCGTCGAACGGCCGCTCGTAGCGGATCCCCTTCAGGTCCCGTCCGCGCAGACGCCGCGTGGCGCGCGCGGCTGCGCCCTCGCCGAGCACCGCGTCCGCCAGGTCCGCGGCGACGACCATGCCGTCGACCACGACGTAGTCGAGGTCCGGGTGGACCGCGACGCCCGTGTTGGACAGGAGCGTCCACGGGGTGGTCGTCCACACGACCAGGTCGCGCGCCTCGCCGAGCACCGAGGGATCGGGGTCGACGATCGGCAGCTTCACGTAGGCGGACTCGTCCTCTTCGTCCGTGTAGACCTCGGGCTGGCCGAGCTCGTGGCTCGAGAGGGCCGTGCCGCACCGTGGGCAGTAGGGGACGACCTTCAGGTCCTCGTAGAGGAGTGTCTTGTCGAAGAGCTGCTTCAGGTACCACCACACGGACTCGACGTAGCTGCGGTCGAAGGTCCGGTAGGGGTGCTCGAGGTCGACCCAGTAGCCGATGCGCTCGGTGAGCGCGTCCCAGTCCCGGACGTACTCGAGCACCGACTCACGGCACAGCCGGACGAACTCGGCGATGCCCACCTCCTCTTCGATCTGGCGCTTGCTGTTGATCCCGAGGCGCTTCTCCACCTCCACCTCGACGGGCAGCCCGTGGGTGTCCCACCCCGCGCGGCGCTCGACCAGGTAGCCGCGCATCGTGCGGTACCGGCAGAAGAGGTCCTTGTAGACCCTCGCCCACACGTGGTGGAGGCCCGGACGGTTGTTGGCGGTCGGCGGGCCTTCGTAGAACACCCACCGCTCGGCACCCCTGCGGCGCTCGACCGAGCGCTCGAAGACGCGGTGCAGCCGCCAGCGGTCGAGCTCCTCTTCCTCGAGGGCCACGAAGTCGGCGTCGGGCTGCAGCGGGCGGAACATCGGTCGCACGAGCCTACCGGGGGGCCGGACGCGCAATGATCGTCGGGTGACGGCTCCGAGCGACGGGCGTGGTGCGGACGGGCGTGGTGCGGACGGTGCGGATGGGCGTGGTGCGGACGGGGCGGGGGCTGCCGGTCCGGGAGCTGCACGGCGCGACGTCGCGCGTGTGCTGATCGTGGACGAGAAGGGCGCGGTCCTGCTCCTCTCCGGACGCGACCCCGACGTGCCGGGGGCGCGTGAGTTCTGGTACACGCCGGGAGGCGGTGCCGAGCCCGGCGAGACGCTCGAGGATGCCGCGCGGCGCGAGGTGTACGAGGAGACCGGTCACGTCCTCGGCGACGTCGGAGCGGTCCGGTGGCGGCGGCAGACGTCCTTCACCTTCGCGGGCCGGGGCTTCGAGCAGGACGAGCGGTACTTCGTGGTGCGTGCCGAGCGGTTCGACGTCCGGCCCGTCGCCTGGACGGAGCTCGAGCGGCGCTCGACCACCGGCTGGCGCTGGTGGCTGCCCGAGGAGCTGGCGGCCACCGACGCCGTCGTGCACCCCCCCGAGCTCGCCCGCCTTGTGCGGGAGCACGGCGCGCCCGGCGAGTAGGGACACCACTGTCATGACCGTCAGGTCGGGCGGTCTGAGAGCCTGTCGCGCGCTGGGCGGACATCGGCCTCGAGCGGGCACCGCGTTTCCACCGCCCAGCGCATCGAGCGGCGCCGCGCCGGCGGAAGCGCCGGGGACTCGATGACTTGTGGACTCTCTGAGCGCGAGAAAATTTGGGTCCTGGCCCGTGACGCTGACGGGCCTCGGACGATGGAGGGGTAGGGATGAGGATCTCGACAGCGCGTTCCGAGCACGTCCAGCGTCTGCGATCGGGCGACACCGTCTCCTGGGAGGCGCTCTACACGAGCATGTACCAGTCCATGGTCAGCTACGCCAGCCGGCGCCTGGGTGCTGAGGAGGCCTGCGATGCCGTCTCGGAGTCCATGGCCCGCGTGCTCGCACGCCCAGGACGGCTCCCCGAAGACGCCGCCCCCGAGGCGTGGGTCTTTGGGATCCTGCGCCATGTGGTCCAAGACGCCCAACGCCGCTCTTCGCGCGGGGCTCGCGCCCTGCAGCGCAGCGTGGCCGCCTCCTCGGTCGACTGGACCCGGGTCGACGACTACCTCGTCTCCGACGAGGAGCACAGCGGCGTCCGCGACGCCTTCGACCGGCTCTCTGCCCGGGACCAAGAAGTGCTCGAGCTGCGCGTCGTGGGCGGCCTCAGCGCCGACGATGTCGGCCGCGTGCTCGGCATGCGTGAGGGCGCGGTGCGAAACGCCCAGCACCGAGCGCTGCGCCGCCTCCGGGCGCTCCTCGACGACGAACGACAAGAAGAGAGGATCTGATGACGGCTTCTGACGAAGAGCTCCTTTCGGCGTTGCGCGACGCCCTCATGACAAACGACGCCCACACCCCGAGCCAGGCCGAGATGGCCCGGTTCCACGAGGCCGCGGCGCTTGGCCGGGCCGGAGCAGGGGTCGGGCCGCGGGCCGGCCGTGGGGCGATGGCCCGCGCGCGCCTCCGCTGGGAGGTTTGGCGTGCTCTGCCCCCCTGGCCCTCTCCCGCGCTCGTCGGCGCTGCCGCTGTGCTCGGCGTCTTCGGGGTCTTCGGCGGCGCGGTTGCGGCCAACGCCCTTCCCGGACCGCTGCGCTCCGTCGCCTACGACGTCGGCCTCCCCGTCTCCTCCCCGGCGCTCGAGGCCGCAGAAGCGGCAGAGTCCGCCCTCCAGGGCGCGATCTCGTCGAGGGATCGTCCGGCCATCCAGTCGGACGTCACCGTCCTACGCCAGCGGCTCTCGGTGCTCGACGCGTCGGACCGCGCGACCGCCGATCCCAAGGCGCGGCGCCTACTCTCCGACGCCCTCGCGCTCCTTGTCCGAGACACATCGACGACCACGACGCCAGGATCCACAACATCATCGACTTCGAACGCTGGGACGACAGCAGGGTCGTCGGGCGGTACGACGTCGACACCGTCGACCACAGGCGTCGTCGTTGCACCGCCGCCGGACGACTCGGGCGGATCTGGCACCACGACCGAGCCGACCGACACGACCGAGCCGACCGACACGACCGAGCCGACCGACACGACCGAGCCGACCGACACGACCGAGCCGACCGACACGACCGAGCCGACCGACACG
>Ga0070737_10001391_pt1 | contig 34937 bp, 37 predicted proteins | sample Coa_R1_10_FD_66438 | JGI IMG/M metagenome (GOLD analysis project Ga0070737, IMG submission 66438) | Surface soil microbial communities from Centralia Pennsylvania, which are recovering from an underground coalmine fire - Coalmine... | ecosystem: Environmental > Terrestrial > Soil > Unclassified... | reverse complement strand
CTTTGGCGCCTGGGCCATTGGCGGCTGGATGTGGGGAGGAACGGAAGAAGGGAAATCGATCCGCGCGATTCAGGCGGCGCTGGATGCGGGAATCAATCTGATTGATACGGCACCCGGCTACGGACTAGGACTCTCCGAGACCCTTGTGGGAAAGGCGATTGCCGGACGACGCGACAAAGTCGTCGTCGCCACAAAATGCGGCGTGGTGTGGCACGTTGAAAAAGGGCAACCCTTCTTGACAGAGGCCGGCAAGACCCTGCATCGCTATCTCGGCCCCGAGTCAATCCGCTACGAAGTGGAACAAAGCCTGCGCAGGCTCAAGACGGACTACATCGACCTTTATCAGACCCATTGGCAGGACCCAAGCACTCCCATTGAAGAAACCATGGCGACGCTGCTCGCGCTGAAGAAGGAGGGCAAAATCCGTGCCATCGGTGTGTCCAACTGCACGGTCGAACAAGTGGAGGAATATCGCAAAACAGGACCGGTCGATGCAGTGCAGGAAAAGTACAGCATGATCGACCGCGCCATGGATGCCGGGTATCTGCCCTACTGTCTGAAGAACAACATCGCCGTGCTCGCCTACTCACCGCTTGCGAACGGCCTCCTCACCGGTAAAGTCAGCCCCGAGCGGCAGTTTCCCAAAGACGACCTGCGGCACGATAATCCCCGCTTCAGCGTGGAAAATCGCCGTGCTATTCTTGCCATGCTGGAAGAGATGCGGCCTATCTCGGAACGACATCACCTCACCATTCCACAATTGGTGATTGCATGGACGGCCGCTCAGCCGGGCATCACCCACGTTCTTACGGGTATCCGTGATGAAAACCAGGCGCGAGAGGATGCCGGCGCTGGCGCCGTGGCGCTGCCCGAGGAAGACCTTGAGCGCATCGACCGGATTCTGAACCAGAAGGCTGTGCCGGCTTCAGCCTGACCTTTCCCGGAAGGCTGTCAGTGAGATAGAGGCGCGGAACTGCTAGTCTTCACAGGGAATGCGATCGATCCTGGTCTGCCGGGGGAAGGCTGTTTAAGAGATTTAATGCCACCCTGTAGACGAAGTTTGAAAAATAACGGGACAAACGGTCGTCCCGTGAAGGCTCAGGAACGACTGTGACAAAGTCATTGGACGACTCGAGCCCGTCCCCCAACGTACAGGCAGCGTTTCTCGCGCTCGCTGCCCAACAACGCGCGACCGAGGCTCGTCACTCGATCCAAACGCCGGGCAGAGAACAGAGTGGGTGGCCGGACGTCGTCTCTCCCCAGTGGAGGTTCAACTTATGCCCATGACCTATGTGTCGGTTGCAATCTCCGAATCAGAAATCCCGCGTTCCAGCTTGCCAATCTTTCAGCACCTTCTGGACACCTACGCCAGCGAAACCAACAAAGTAGTCTCCGTCTGGCGCGAGTTCGCCCCGCAGTATCTACCTTTTCGCCCCCACCCCAGATCAAGCTCTGTCGAAGATGTGATGAAACATCAGCTGCTCTCCGAACGGCGCTTTTTCGGGGAGTTTCTCGGAACGCCGGAACCACCTCCGGCCGAGGTTCTTCCCCAATCGGGAACTCCAGGGGTTTATGCGGAACGGCTGCTCCAGCTCGCGCTTCCAAGGCTCGCTTATTTTGCGCCGAAAGACGAGGCTTGGTGGCTGGAAGTGGTTCCGTTCTTTGATGTCGAACGGCAGCGCATCTGGATTTTCTGGCGTCGCGTGCTCCATACCGCCCATCACCGCACGCAGCTTACGGTCTGCTTGAGGCTTTTGGGAAAGAAGGTGCCTCCAACCTACGGACCGACCGCCGATGTGAGTTGGGAGGGAGCGGATCCGACGACGACGGTAGAGGCAGCCGGACGGCGGTAGCGGATATGAAAGCTCGGGATAATCCTCGCTTTCCCAAACACAAACCATTAAAACTGTTCCATCGGAGAAAAGAATATGAAAGTTGCGGTTGTCCAGAAGAAGGGCGGGCCGCTTGTCATCGAAGAACGGCCGATTCCTGAACCCGGCCCGGGTGAAGTTCGGATCAAAGTTCACGCTTGCGGGGTGTGCCACAGCGATCAGTTCGTTGTGGACGCGATCTGGCCGGGCCTGATCTTGCCGCGCGTTCCCGGGCATGAAGTCGCCGGAGTCATAGACGAAATAGGTCCGAAGGTTCCGAGTTTCCAGGCCGGCCAGAGGGTCGGCGTGGGCTGGTACGGAGGGCACTGCGGCGTCTGCACGGCTTGCCGCGAAGGAGACTTCATTCTCTGTGAAAATCCGCGCATCACAGGCCTCACACATGACGGCGGCTATGCGGAGTACATGGTTGCGTCCGCAGACTCCCTCGCGCCCATTCCTGATGACATTCCATTCCCAGAGGCCGCGCCCCTCCTATGCGCTGGTCTCACCACCTACAACGCCTTGCGAAACTCCGGCGCCCGTCCCGGCGACCTGGTGGCGGTTCAGGGGCTTGGAGGGCTGGGCCATTTAGGCATCCAATTCGCCCGCGCCATGGGCTTCCACGTGGTAGCTCTTTCGCGAAGCCGTGAAAAGACTAGCGAAGCCCTGAAACTTGGCGCTCACGAGTTTATCGATACGACGCAGAATGACCCGGCCGCCGCTCTTCGCAAGCTTGGCGGCGCGCGGGTAATCCTGGCTACGGCAGTTTCCGGGCATGCCGCTTCCAGGCTGGTTGAGGGCCTTGGCCGCAATGGATGTCTCATGTTACTCGCGGGAACGCCGGATTCCGTCACGGTAAAGCCAGGATTCCTGATTGCAGGGCGAAGGAGGATTCAGGGCTGGAGCTCGGGCCAAGCTTCCGATTCAACCGATACACTCCGGTTCGCGGCGCTCGCTAAGATTCGTCCTGTGATACAGGCGTTTTCTTTAGACGAAGCCGATGCCGCCTACCGGCAGATGATTCAAGGTAAGACTCGATACCGAGCCGTGTTGCAGACGAATACATGACTCGAACCACCTTTTTGCTTCATCCTCTGCCTCCTTTTCGGCTCGATTTGACCGCGTGGGCCCTGCAGCGCCGGCCAGGAAATCTCATCGACCGGTGGGATGGGACCACTTACCGTCGCGCTGTGGTCGTCAACAATGACCCTTTTGAGCTCACCGTTAGCGAGACCGGCAAGCACCCTCATGAATTGAGAGCCAGCATCGAGGGAGAACGACTGTATCCCAGTACGAAGCAGATTATCAAGCAAGCGCTGGAGAACGCTCTAGGATTGCGCGTGGACCTTAGCGGTTTTTACCGTCTGGCCGAGCGTGATCGGAAGCTGGCGGCCCTTTCGCGTCGCTTTCGGGGCTTGAAGCCGCCGCGATTCTTCTCTGTTTTCGAAGGACTGGTCAATGGGATTGCCTGCCAACAACTCAGCCTGGCGCTGGGGATCCAACTTCTGAATCGTCTGGCCCAAAGCTTTGGCCCCACCCTCCGGCAAGGGAATACATTGAGCTATGCATTTCCGCGCCCCCAGGATCTCGCAAGGGTTAGCCCTGAGAAAATTCGCAAACTTGGCTTCAACTTTCAAAAATCCCGGGCCATTGTCGAAGTCAGCCAGGCCATTATGGAAAGCTGCTTGGATCTTGAGGCGCTTAAAAGACAGAGTGACGAAGCAGCTCTTCGGCGTCTCATGGAACTTCGCGGTGTCGGACGGTGGACAGCGGAATACACTCTGTTGCGCGGCATGGGACGCTGGCATGTCTTTCCAGTGGGTGATCAGGGAGCTCGCAACGGTTTGGCGCGCTGGCTTCGCTTGCGGAAGCCATTGGACGCCGTACGTGCACAGCACATTCTTACCCGATGGACGCCCTATGGCGGCCTGATTTATTTCCACATGCTGATGAACGGCTTGGATGAGGCCGGGTATTTGAAGGCGTGATGACCGTTCGCTTTCGACTCCTGCCGCAAGTCACTTCTAGCCCGCATTTTGGCCGCTGGCCGCGGAAGCCTGCCGGTTCATTACCTTCCCGGGGACGTCGGCCCAGTTCAGTTGAGAACTCTCTCCTGCGCTGAGGCACCCGTGAACCATTTCCACGACCTTGTGTGGCGAGGCTTTCGATAAAACACAATGTCCTCCAACCCGAAAGTATCCTCTGGCCATCTCTCCTGCAGGATCGCCTGTTTCAAGAAGCGCCACAGAAGTGGATCCCGCAACTCTCCGGAGGCTTCGCCACAGTTCGTCGGGCTCTATATCCGGCAGGTAATCGCTCAACAGGATCAGATCAAATTGTTGGGATTGAAGCGCGCGGAGCAGTTCGCGACCGCCCCAGGCCGTCGTGGTACGGTAGCCTTTGTCCTCAAAAAGAACCTCAAGTCTGGTTAAAAAGTCGCCGTCAATGTCCGCGATGAGAATTCGCTTTTCCATGCCTGTTCCTTGCTCCTTTCTACCCGTCTGCGCTGCCGCGAATCTTGCGGTTTCAGCTTTCGGGATGGATTTGGCTAAACGATCTGGCTCCTCGCAGCCGTGACCGAGGTATTACCCCTTGATGTTTAACCGGACGAACTAGGGGGTAACTTTACTGTTTTTGTAGTAGTCCGAGTTGATTTTAGCGAAATGGCTCCACTTCTCGGGCAAGTCTTCTTTGGGGAAGATCGCAGAGACCGGACAGACCGGCACGCAGGCGCCACAATCGATGCATTCATCCGGATCGATATAGAGCTGTGGAGCTTCCGCAAAATCGGCCTCATCCTTCCGGGGATGAATGCAATCAACGGGGCAAACATCCACACAAGCCGTGTCTTTGGTGCCGATGCAAGGCTCTGCAATCACATAAGCCATAAATGGGTCCTCCCAATAACAAAATCTTCAAACTCAGCATATCTCGAACACTCGCTTGGGAAAACGACTTAAGTCACAGGCCTTCTTGAAGGAGCCAGTATCGTAGCAATCCGGCGTTGCGATTTATTCCCGTGCCGCAGTGCGCCCTTGACGCTCGAGAGGGCAGATGTCTGCACAGGCAGAGCATCACTCACAAGGGTGCCCTTCCAGTCGTGTTGCGAGGCGCAGCCTTTGAAAGAAGCGGCGTTTACTTTACGTCTGCGTTGCCCGGCGCTGCGGGAGGCGGTCTTCGGCGGCGGGAGCTCAGGAATGCAAGCAGATCCGAAAGCTGCTGTTGAGTAATGTTTCCGTTGTACGACGGCATGTTGGGTGCGCCGCTGAAGATGCGCGTCTCCATCTGTTCGGCTGTCATCCGATCCCCAGCGTAACTCAGATCGGGTCCGCGAATTCCCCCGTATCCCGCAATTTTGTGGCAGTATTCGCAGCCTTTGTCGTGAAACACTCTGGCGCCCGCAGCAATGGGCCCTTGGGTAACGCCAACGACTTCATCCGGGAGCGGCGGAGCGTCCATACGGGGGGACCAGGGCGCCACGTGGCCTACGGTTCCATAGTAGGCGATCATGAACACGATGAAAGCCACAAGACCAAACGTCCAGGGGCGTTTGAATGGGCTGCGTTCCCCTTTGGGCGCCACAAGCGGCAGCAAGACCAGAACCACAATCAAGATGGCTGGGCCGAGAATAATGACATAATTTTCCGACCAACGCGGAATCACGGATAGAACGGCGTAATACCACAGAAAATACCACTCAGGCCGTGGAGAAGCCTCAATGATGCTCGGATCGGGCGGCTTCCCTAACACTGGAGGTCCTACAACGACGGCAAGCGCCACGATGGCACCGATCACCAGCAATCCGAACACCGCATCCCGCCAGGCGGCATCGGGCCAAAAGGGAACGCCGTCCCGATGGAGAAGCTCCTGGTACCACGCGCGATAGGTCTTTGGATCGACCGGCCTTCCAATCGTAGGCGGCTCCGAAATGCCATTCCGAATAACCAAGTAGAGATGGAACCCAATGAAGAAGAAGATCAGGGCGGGGATGAAGAAGACGTGCAATGCAAAGAAGCGGCTTAAGGTGGCGCCGCCCGCCGTATCACCGGCAAGGATGAAATGACCCAGCCAATTGCCGATCAAAGGCGTTCGTCCTGCCTGCTCGGCTGCAATGACAACGGACCAGAAGCCGGTTTGATCCCAACGCAGAAGCTGGCCCGTGAAGGCCATTCCGAGCACCAGAAAAAGGAGCGCCACGCCCGTGAGCCATCCCATTTGTCGAGGGTATTTATAGGCGCCGAACAGATACACACGGATCGCGTGAATCCCAATCAGGATGACCATCGCGGAAGCGCCAAATGAGTGGATGCCACGCACGATGCTACCAAAGCGAGTGCTGCTAATGAAAGCCAGCGTGTGGTAGGCCTGCCCGGCGGAGGGAACGTAAGCGCTCGCGAGAGCGATGCCAGTGACGATCTGGACGATGAAGACTAGGAGCGTTGCGCTTCCCAGCACGTAGAACCACGCTGACTTACGGGCGTGAGGCACGGGATGTTTTGCCAGCGGAATCAGCCAGCCCGAGACGCCGGTGATTTCGTCAAACCAGTTCCACACGAACTTAACGATCCGCATGGGATGTCCTCGTTCAAAAATACTACGTGGTAATCGGGAGTGGACTGGTGAGAATCTGCACGCACCCGCGCTGGACGCGCACCGGATATTGCGTCAGGGGTCTGGGGGGCGGGCCAGAGGCCACCGTGCCGTCCGCGTAATACACGCCGCCATGACATGGGCACATAAAAAGATTTGCACCCGGCAACCAGCGGACAGGGCAGCCAAGATGTGTGCAAACCACAGAAAAGGCGATGAATTGCTCCGCGCTCTCACGCCGCAGCCAGGCCGCCGTTCTCGCCGTCACTCCAGACCACGGCAGTGGTGACGGGTCAAGAAACGCTACCTTCACCGTGCTCCCGATTTGGAAGTCCTCGAGTTTGCCCACAGTGCGCCAGACGTGAGGGACCTTGCGCAAGCCGAGCAGAAATGCGACGCTCGGAATAGCCACAATTACTCCCGCGATCGAACCAGCCACAATGCTTACCCGGGACAAGAAGCGCCGCCGGCTAGTCTCAGCAGGATTGTCATCAGCGTCGTGGATTGAATCCGCGCTCATCTCGTCATCTCCGTGGGTTGGACTGCTGCACGGCCCGCTCGACGGTTCCAGATCACCACCTGGTAAGGCCTCCACAAGTAGTGGATGGGGAACATGACAAGATGCACGAGCCGCGTGAATGGGAAGAGAAGAATAATCGCAAAACCGATGACGAAGTGGACTTTCACAAAGCCAGGCAGCGTGGCGACCGTGCTCATGTCCGGGTGTAATTTCACGAGCGACCAAAACCAAGGCACCGCAGTCCGCAAATACCACAGGCTCCCCCACCGCTCGAAAATAGCAATGCTGACGCCTGTTGCGACCTGGACCAACAGAAATCCAAGGACGATTCCATCCATGTAGGAGGTGGCGCGGCGTACCAGTGAATTCGTTGGAAGGCGGCGGATGATCAGGACAATCAATCCGAATAGAGCAAAGAGAGCCAACGCCATTCCCGTTAGCTCCAGGACCAACAGCCGGATGCGCCCGCCCAGAATGAACCCCGCTGCGCCCGGAAACAGTCCCGCAAAAAGGTGCGCCAGCAGGATCAGGGTGATCCCGTAATGCCACGGTACAGAGCCCCAGAACAACTTGCGGTTCTCAAGCATTTGTGACGATAGGCTCGAATACGTGTAGCGGCTGGTAAGGTAGCGATAGATGCCGACGCCAATCGCGAGCACCAGAGCAAGATACGGAAAAGCGATAAACCAGAATGCATCCATCTTAAAGACTCCCACACACAGTTCACAGCACGCGTCGGCAAGCCTTATCCTTGCCTGGAGCCGTGCGCTTGCCACGCGTACGGCAACTCATACCCCTCCGGTATGCAGAACGACCGCAGACTTCGAAAAGCGTGAAGTCTCTGCTACAAGGTCATAAGGTTCCACGTGATGCTGCCGCAGCTCTTTCCTGGTTGAGGACGATCGCAAGAGCCTGTAATGCATTCGCATAAGGATTAGGGTTCTCTTCGAATGTCAAAAGAATGCGGGCTACCGCGGGCGACAGGCAGTCCCCGATGAGCGTTCGCGCCTCATCTTCGGAGTCCTCAGTGGCCAACAGTTGCAACACAAGGCTGAGATGGTCCGGCAGCTCGCTGCCCATCACGATATGCCGGGCTTCCATCCGCACCTTTAGTTGCGCCATAAAAAGGTTTCGACGCACATCCTCGCCAAAAAGATGACATCCCAGGTTCGTTGTGCGGTCAGGGCGCATGTCGAAGGTACTGGTGTAAAGCTCCTGGACCTGACCGAGCGGCATGGCCTGCAATTCGGACTGGAACTTCCGGAGAGATTCAGCAGCCTCCGAATTAGAAGCACCAACTTTCATGGCGAGTTCCTTGACCTGCCCGGAGATATCATTGCCGGGATAATCAAGAACGCGCGCGAACAGAGAGTAGATTCTACCTATGACCGGCGGCCGGCTCTCAGCCGGGCTGAAAACCTCATTGTCCACTGTCATAAACCTCGTTCCGGGATGCGCACGAAGCCCGCTCCCCGCTCTTCCTGGAACTCATGAGGCTCGACTCCCATTTCGATTGCCACCTCGCGCAGCATGGGAGGAATGACAAACATCTCCTCAAAGCTCGCGAGCGAAGTCAGATAGTAGATGTCCTCAACCTCGCGGGGCGTTAATTGCGCCTCTTCCAGCGCCTTCAGCGCGTGCTCCATCGAGAGATCTCCCACTGTTTGAGCGCGCTTAAAGAACCGCGCTGACAACAACTTTCTGTAAACAGCGATTACCGTCTCCTCATCTCCTGCCGTAAACAGGCTGGCCATATAGCGGATCGGCATCCGCGCGCTCTCGAGCGAGCTGAAGAAATCCGTCGCCAGCTCGTAATGGCCCTGCTGGCTTAAAGAAGCGGTCACGGGTAGCAACGGCGGGACGTAAAACAGCATCGGCAGCGTGCGCCACTCCGGATGGAGCGGCAGCGCCAGCCGCCACAGTTTGACATATTTATAGACAGGTGACCGTTGAGCCGCGGTGATCACCTTTTCATCCACCCCGTCCTGCTGCGCCTGACGGACCACTTCAGGGTCAAAGGGATCGAGAATGATGTTGCGTTGCGCTTCGACCAGTTCCCGGTCCGGTCGTGAAGCGGCTTCCTCAATGCGGTCTGCGTCATACAGCATGACGCCCAGGTAACGGATTTTGCCGACGCACGAATGCATGCAGGCGGGTGCCTGGCCGGTTTCGAGCCTTGGATAACACAGAATGCATTTTTCAGCTTTGCCGGAGTTCCAGTTGAAGTAGACCTTCTTATAAGGGCAGCCGGAAACGCACATCCGCCAGCCTTGGCACTTCTCCTGGCTCACCAGCACGATCCCGTCTTCGCCGCGCTTGTAGATGGCTCCGCTCGGGCAGGCGGCGACGCAGCTCGGGTTTAGGCAGTGATTGCAAATGCGGGGCAGGTAAAAGAACACCAACTGCTGCATCTCCAGGAACTGCTTGCGCTGCTCGGGATCAAGCGCTTTCAGGTTAGGATCATTCGAGGCGTAAACCGGCGAGCCGCTCAAATCATCGTCCCAGTTCGGCCCGGCCTCGATCTCCATCTCCTCTCCGGTGATCATCGAGACCGGCCTCGCTACCGGCTGGTCTGCTCCTGGCGGGGCATCGATCAAATCCTTGTAGCGATATGTGAACGGCTCGTAATAGTCGTCGAGCGTCGGCAATCGGGGATTAAACGAGATATTCACAAGTTCGGTAGGCCGACTGCCTAGCTTCAGTCGCAGCTTTCCGTCCTCAAGCACCCATCCGCCACGGTATTGGTCTTGATCTTCGTACAACGTCGGGTAACCTGTTCCCGGCTTAGTCTCGACGTTGTTCCACCACATGTATTCCGTTCCCGGCCGGTCTGTCCACAGGTTTTTGCAGGCCAGACTGCAGGTGTGGCAGCCGATACACTTATCGAGGTGAAAAACCATTGAGACTTGGGCGCGAACGTTCATAAGGTCTCCTCTACGGAGGCGAGAGACGAGAGACAAGCAACGATGGCCGAAGCGCAGAAGCTTAGTTTTCGCTTTTCACTCATCACTCTTCACTCTCGTATTCCTCAATCCCACTGTGGCTTGCCTTCGAGCCTGCGGACAATCACATACGTATCGCGGTCGGAGGCCGGCGGACCGTAATCGTTGAAGCGATAAGAGTGCTGGGCGTAGCCGCCCGCCATAAGCACCGGCTTCAGCCGCATCCGCGTCACGCTGTTGGTGCCTCCGCCGCGCCTGTGGTTGCGTGTGGGAGACTTCGGAAACGAAATCGTCCGTTCCGGCGCGTGATAAAAAATGCACAACCCCCGCGGAATGCGGGCGCTCACCACTGCGCGCGTCACGATAACCCCATTGTCGTTATACGCCTCAATCCACTCATTATCCTGGATGCCGATTTCAGCGGCGTCCTTGTCATTCAGCCAGAAGGGCTCGACGCCTCGCGAGAGGGTCAGCATGCGGAGGTCGTCAGAGTAAGTCGAATGGATGTGCCACTTGCCGTGTGGCGTGATGCAGGCGAGTACAAGTGAACGAGGTCCCGAAGGGCTCTTTACGACGTTCAACGTGCCTTCGACGCTGATCCGTGGCTTGAACGTAGGCAGCGATTCTCCAAATGCCCGGTAAGCTCCATGGTCGAGGTAGAGATGCTGGCGGCCGGTCAGTGTGCGCCACGGAACCAGCCGCTCCACATTCATCACAAACCCGCTGTAAGCACGGCCACCGTTGACAATCCCGCTCCAGCAGGGGCTTGTGAGAATGCGCCGCGGCTGCTGCACCAGGTTGCTGAAATCGTATCGGATCTCCCGCTGGCCTTCAGCCAGGTCCGCGAGCGGCAACCCCACCGCACGCTCCTTTTCCCTGAAGCCGCGGTAGGAAACTTCACCATTGGTTTCGGGAGCGAAAAAGAGCACCGCGTTGGCAGCGTTCACGGCATCCGCAAGCGATGGGTACTTCACGCCGTTCCACTCGTAGGCAGGAACCGTCTTCGCAAACTCTTCGTAAAGCTCTCCAATGGGTATTTCGACGCCATGGTCCTCCACGCCGTGTTCCTTAATGCCGAAGCCAAGCGAATTGAACCGGTGGAACAGGTTTACGTAGTCTCTCTCGACCAGCTTGAAGTGCGGCATGGTCTTGCCGGGCACAGCGTCACATTCGCCTTTTGACCAATCTCTCACTTCCGGCTGGGCAATCTCATCCGGAGTGTCATGAAGCAGCGGGGTGGCAACAATTTCTCCGAACGGAACCGGAAAATGAACGCGCGCCAACTCACTGGTCTTTTCAGCCAAGCCGCGAAAAATGTCCCAATCGGTCCGCGATTCCCAGCAGGGAGGCACCGCGGCACCGAGCGGATGAATGTAGGAATGGAGATCGGTGGTATTCAGGTCGTCCTTTTCGTACCAGCTCGCCGAGGCCAAGATCACGTCGGAATAAAGCGCCGAGGTATCCATACGAAAGTTCAAATCGACCACAAGGTCCAGCTTCCCCTGGGCCGGGCTCTCCCGCCACGTGACGTCACGCACATAGTCGCCGGCGACTTCGTCCGCAATGGCGTTGCTGTGAGTGCCCAAGTAGTGCCGCAGGAAATATTCTTGGCCCTTGGCGCTCGAGTGTATGGCGTTCGCTCTCCAGATGAACCACACCCGGGGCCAGTTCTCCGGCGAGTCAGGGTCTTCGACGGCAAAGCACAGCTTGCCGGTTTGAAGCTGATCCACGATCCAGTCCGCAACTTCCCGCTCGCCTCTCGCGCCCACAGCTTCGGCTTCCTTGACGATTTCGATCGGATTTCGGTTGAACTGAGGATAAAAAGGCAGCCAGCCCATGCGCACGGCTGCCGCCTGCAAATCCATAAAATGCTCGCGCGCGAACGGGCCGCTCGGGGGATGATAATCCGGAAATGCCTTTTCGTACCTCCACTGGTCGCTGTGAACGTAGTGGAACGAGGGGCCATTCTGGAGTCGCGGCGGCCGGGTCCAGTCAAGCGCCATCGCCAGCGTGCTCCACGATGCCGCCGGGGTCAGCTTTTCCTGGCCGGTGTAAGTGTTGAGGCCGCCGCCGTTGACCCCGATGCAGCCACAGAGTATCAGGGCGGTGATGCCGGTGCGGTAATGGAGGTTGCTGTGATACCAGTGGTTGACACCAGAGCCGACGATGATTGTGCACTTTCCTCGGGTCTTCTCGGCTGTAATCGCGAACTCACGCGCCAGTTGAACCACGGTCTTTCGGCCAACCCCGGTGAACTTCTCCTGTCCGGCGGGCGTACAAGAAGTCTCCTCGTCGTCGTAGCTGGAGGGATAATCGCCCTGGAGCCCCCGTGGCACGCCGAATTGTGCCATCAGCAGGTCAAAGACGGTCGTCACCGGCGTCGGGCCTTTGTCCGTCTCGATGTAACGGACAGGGACGCCGCGCTGGAAGGTGCGGTCCCCTCCAAAATCCATAAAATTCACCTGCAGGACCTCATCCCGCGTTTCAAACATGCTAAGCTCGGGATCAATATCCGACCCATCGAGCCCGTCTTTTGACTGAAGGTTCCACCGGCCTTTCTCCGTTTGCCAGCGGAAGCCAATCGAGCCTTGCGGCATCCGCGGCTCACCGCTCGTGTGATCGAAAACCAGAAATTTCCATTCCCCGTTCTCAACCTCTTGATAACGCGTGAGGCGCTTCGCGCGCAGGAACTGGCCCGCGACATAGCTGCTGCCCGCCTTTTCGAGCTCGACTACAAAAGGGGCGTCTGAATACTGTTTGAGGTAATCCAAGAAGTACGGAACTTGCCGGTCCACGTAAAATTCCTTCAAAATCACGTGATTCACCGCCATCCACAGCGCTCCGTCCATGCCCGCATTGACGGGAATCCACCAGTCGGCATGCTTTGAAACCTGGCTGAAATCCGGAGACAGCACGACAAGCTTGGCTCCATGATGCCGGGCCTCTACAACGAAGTGAGCGTCCGGCGTGCGCGTCATGTTCAGGTTGCTTCCGGCGGTGACGATGTATTTGCTGTTGAACCAATCTGCGCTTTCCGCCACATCCGTCTTCTCACCCCAGGTTTCGGGCGATGCTGGCGGAAAGTCGGCGTAAAGGTCGTAGAAGCTTAGAAGCACGCCTCCGAAAAGCTGAAGGAAACGCGATCCGGCCGCATAGCTCAACATGGACATGGCCGGAATAGGGGAAAAACCAATCACCCGGTCCGGCCCGTATTTCTTCGCGGTGTAGAGCATTGAAGCGGCAATCAGCTCCAGGCATTCGTCCCAGCTCGCCCGGCGAAAGCCGCCTTTGCCCCTTGCCGTCTGATACTTTCCGCGTTTCTCTTCGTCTTCCACGATCGACGCCCAGGCATCCACGGGGTCTTTGTGCTTAGACCGCGCTTCATGCCAGTAATCCATCAGCACGCCTCGCATGTACGGATACTTGATCCGCACGGGGCTGTAGATGTACCAGGAAAAGACAATGCCCCGCTGGCATCCACGCGGTTCGTAAAGAGGAAGGCCGGGCTCAAGCTTCGGATAATCGAGCGCCTGCATCTCCCAGGTGACAATTCCGTTTTTCACGTAAATGTTCCAGGAGCATCCCCCAGTGCAGTTCACGCCGTGCGTGCTGCGCACCACCTTGTCATGCTGCCAGCGGTTGCGGTAAAACTCCTCCCACAGGCGCGCCTTCGGGTTTTCAATGTCTTTGATCCAGCTCACGAGTAAGACCTTCCTTCCCGCACCGCTCGCTCCACCATCCTTCGACGCACAGACTTCAGGCGATCTCGCCATAGAAAGTGGGTGATCAAGAGCAACACCAGGAATCCTACAAACGCAATCAAGGCAACGACTTGCGTATTCAAACGAGGCTTTGGCTCGGTTGCAGCTTCCTTGAAGAAAGCTACGAGATCAGCCCGTTCCTGCACCGTTAAGGGATGTCGGTCGTAAATCGAGGTCATCACGTGAAAATAAAGCGTCTTCATGGCCGACTGCATACCTTGAGGGCCAAGCTTGTGGTAGACGCCGGTGAGATCCGGCCCGAGCGTTCCTCCGTTCGGAAAGGGAAGACCCGCAATGCTGTGACACGAGGCACACGGAGGGCCGCCATTGCGGAACTGAACCTTGCCCGCAAAAAGGTCTCGGCCGGCCGCTGGTGAGCCGGGCGGGAGGCTCTCGCCCGAGAGCGAGGCGGGTTGGGAAGGTGATTGCGGGACCGGCTGCCCCTGCGCCAGCGCTGGAGAAGGCAAGTGCGCGAGCAATATGACAAACCCCGCGGCTAGCAGGAGATTGCTTCTTGGCCGCCGGGAGCTATTTCGTCCACCGCTTCGCCCTAGCGATGCGATAATTTCTCTTGAAGGCCTGCCGACAGAACAGGTCGACCCCATATCAGCCGCCTCGCACGACTTTCGATTTATGCTCGATCATCCCGCGCTTGCGTGTTGCCTTTCCTGCCGCATCTCGGTTTGAGCTTGTGTTAAGGGTTCGAAGGAACCCGCGCATGCTGGTCAACTCATGCGACAACCCAGCTGGCTCCAGAGCAATAAAACCTCCTGAGGTGACATCCCGCGTGAGATTCGGGCGCATGTGGCGGACCAACACGGCGATTGAGACGGTCGGGCGGCTCTTCGAAATAAGACCAAAGGATAAGCAAGTCTGTTATTGCTGTCAACGAACAACACCCGACACGAACAACACCCGGCATCCGAAATGCGCTGAACGCAGAATGACTTCACCCGCACCACAGCGCCATGATCGCCTGACCTATTGAATCTTCGCCATCTGGACGCGCCACACCTGCGGCCCTTGCTCAAGATAATTCCAGGCGAACTTGCCCTTTTGGACGAAGTCGAGCTCATAGAGAACTGGCTTCGGATCATGATCAACCAACAGAACAAAGGCCTGCCCGGGTTTTAATTCGTCAAAGGTCTTGAAGATCAGAGGGTGTCTTTGGGCGTGTGGGATTGGCCGAACATCGATAGTGGTAATGATAGCGGGCGTGTTGCCTGTATTTGGTGTGCTCATAATTTTCCTTTCCTTTTGTTGGGTTATAGAGTCATCTCAGTAATTGGTCGTTTTTTGCATCTCACGGCGCCGTGCGGGGCAACTGGAAAGAAAGATTCACTAGCTTCTTCCGTTGTGCGAGATCAGGTCCGCCATCATGGTCTGAAGCTGCTCGCGGCGACCCGGGCCGATCTTTTCCTTTTCGAGCAATTCAAATGCGCCGGCAACCGCTGTTTGTTCCTCAGGACTTAAAACGTTATCCGCCATCCGGAAGAGAACCTCTTCTTCCTTACCAAAATGATCATGCATGAGATCAGAGTAATCCCATGCGATTCGGGCCCATTTCTCCCCGGAATCCTGACTGCCGGCTTGGTAAGCCTCCGCGGTTTCGCTCATTCCCTGAATCAGGCTCCGGGCCCGGTCGTGCTCCATGAGCATCACGCCAAGCGGACCACCAGACGCGGGGATTCCCTTCTTCTCGAGCATTGGAAAGAAAACGTCTTCCTCCTTGCTGTGATGGCATTGATCCACGAACACGCGGATGAAATCCATCACTTTTGCGAGCATTTCGGGCGCCACAGGTTCTCCGCGGCTCATCTTGCCCGCCACTCCTTCGGTGAAGTCGAGCATGGCTCGAATGGATTGGTGTTCCTGCCGCAGAACGCCAGTTGCCGTAGCCATTTTTTGACGCCTCCTCCTGGAGTATCCTGCGTCAGCAAATCAAAAACGGCTATGACCAAAGTCACAGCAATGATTCCCGCGTCAAATCTCTCATGTCACGCCTGCGGCACCGCGACATCATGAGCAAGGGAAATTGAGAGCACGGCGGTCGTCGCCCGCCCAGCCTTCCGTGACAAAAGTCATCGTTCGCATCAGGTCATTCATATATCCTGAGCCTGTCAACTCGAAAAGAAGAGAGAGCGTGCATGTGCGTCGTAGATTCAGATGTCCTGATAGGAGATATTGTCCGACTCTGCCCTGCAACCCTCGAGGTGTTTACTCGCTGCAATTTGGATCTTTGCTGCGAGGCGGGGCTCCCGCTGGGTGTTGCCGCTCGAAAGCACAGACTGGACCTTGACCAGTTCCTGAGGGCGCTGAACGAGGCGATTGAAGCGCAACCCGCGATGAAATGATGAAGCAAACGCGGATTTTTCGCCTGCTGCTTTGTGGCACACATTCACTGGAAGCAAGGGATGCAGGTTTGCGTGGGGAGAAAACTCGAATGAGCAAAATCACGGGGTCCATGAGCGTGACGGAGATCGTAAAGCTTTGTCCCAGCGCGCGCCGGATTTTCGACGAGCACGGCCTGAAAGGTTGCGGCGGCGCAAACGGCCCGGCGGAACCGCTCGAATTCTTCGCATCAGTTCATGAGGCCGACTTAGACGCACTCTTGAAAGACCTGAACGCCGAGCTCGAAAAGCCCGCCAAGGATCCCTACGTCTACCAGGAGTCCTTGGCCGATTATATTTACCGGCGCTTCTTCAAAACTGCCATTGTCATCGTGCTCAGTCTCGGTGGCCTTTGGGGAGTCATCGCCTTGATGCAGATTTCGCTGGGCCAAGCGCTCCTCCAACCGCACTTGCTCCCGGCGATCCATGCGCACGCCCACGCCATGATTTTCGGCTGGGTGGGGCTCTTTGTTATGGGCTTTGCTTACCAGTCTTTCCCACGCTTCAAGGTCACCACGCTGTGGCGGCCGCGCCTTGCCAACCTCACACTTTACCTGATGATTGCGGGGATTCTCGCACGAGTTGGTGCCGACATGCTGCAACACGGCACGTTCGCCTTGGGCCTGGGGGCCGCTTCTGCTACGACGGAGATCATGGCGATCGTCCTCTTCATGGTTATCATCCTGAAGACGGCCAGGCAATCCATAAGCCCGCGTAACCCTTACGAACTCTTTATCATTGCCGCGCTCGGCTGGTTTCTGATCCAGGCCATGTTCAGCGGCTTCTTTTTCTTCGCCGAAGCGACGGCGGCAAACTTGCAAGAAACGATCTTGCGCACCGCATTGCTCGACGGCCCACTGCGCGATATCCAGTTGCTTGGATTCGCGGCGCTCATCATCGCCGGAGTAAGCCAACGCTTTGTGCCGGTGGTCTACGGCCTCGGCCAGCCCGGGCACGACCGCCAAACGCTGATTTTCTGGCTGATGAACGGGAGCCTGGTGCTGGACGTAGCGAGCTACGTGGCTTTACTCACGACCGGCAATCCCTTTTTCGGCTTTACCCTGGAGATCTCATATCTGCTTATGGTGCTCTGGGCGGTATTGCTTGTCATCCAATTGCGCATCTTCACCCGCACCAAGCAGCCCGATCGCAGTTGGAAATTCATCCGCGCAGCCTACGTCTGGCTGCTCATCGCGATGGTGATGATGCCGCTTCTGATGCCTTATAGCGCCTGGGAGGGCGTAGGCTTTTCTCACGCCTTCTGGGGCGCGCACCGGCACGCGTTCACCGTCGGATTTATCAGCATGATGATCCTTGGCGTTTCTTCGCGTGTCGTTCCGATCCTGGCTGGAGTAGATTCTAAAAAGCTCACTTCACTCTGGGGACCGTTTATCCTGCTCAATGCCGGGGGCGCCGGCCGGGTTATACTGGAAATCCTGACGGACTTCGCCCCTCGTATCGCGTACCCGTTGATCGGGATCACTGGCTTCGCGGAGTTAGCTGCTCTGGTCTGGTGGGGGATCGGATTGTGGCATGTAATGAATCTCTCGAAAACGCATCGGGCAAGCGTTCTGAGGATACCAATGCCTCTCGGGGCGAGATGATTTTCTCGTGAGCTTGAGCGAGCTGATCCTGATGCTCCTTTCTCAGGGCGGTGCATTCGAGAATTGCGCCTGCCGGACAGGCAGCGAGATGAGTGAGAATCCAGACGTGAGCGGCTTCGTTCTCGCTGGTGGCCACAGCCGGCGAATGGGCCACGATAAGGCGTATCTTGAGGTCAATGGCGAGCCCCTTCTCCTTCGGGCTGTCAATTTGCTAAAAGCTTACGCCCGTTCCGTCACCGTCCTTGGACCGCGAGACCGTTATGAATCTTTCGGCGTGCCCGTACTTCCCGATCAATGGCCAGGGCAAGGCCCCCTGGGAGCCTTGGTGACGGGCCTCGAGAACTCCGCGAACGATTGGAACGTTTTCCTCGCCTGCGACCTCCCCTTGCTCAACAAGCGATTTGTTGAACTGTTATTGCAAGCAATACCGTCGGATAAGCTCGATGCTGTAGTTCCTCGTACAGGCAGGGGTTGGCATCCGCTCTCTGCTGCATACAGCCGGACTTGCGTGGCCCCAATGCGCAGCGCGATGGAAAAGAAAGACCTGGCGGTGATCAACGTCCTGCCCCACTTGCGCATGGATGTGATCACGAGCGAGCGCCTGACGAAGGCGGGCCTTGCTGAAGAGGTGCTGGAAAATGTAAATTCCCCGGCGGACTGGCAACGGGTGTTGCGCCGAATGCGCCTTCGTGTGTGATGAAAGACCTTCAATATTATCTCAACGCCGCCGCTAAGGATCGGCCTGCCCGGCCCGGGATAATCCTCGCAATCCGCATGTGCCTTCTCGCGCTGAAGCGGCTTGAACTCGACGATCCGCCCGGTCAAAAAAGACGTCTTGTGGTCATCGTTGAGACGGACCGCTGCCTCCCCGACGCTGTCCAGCTTGTGACCGGGTGTCGGGTGGGGAATCGAACCCTCAAGGTGCAAGACACGGGAAAGATGGCGGCAGTTTTTGTAGATGTGCAAAAAGACCGCGCCCTCCGGCTTGCGGCAAAGGAATCGGCAAACCGCAAAGCGATCGAACTGTCGCCTAGCCTGGAGAGGGATGACGCCCTATCGCGGGCCTACGGCCTCCTGGCCGATCATGAACTTTTTCGCGAGCAGTGGGTTCGGGTCGGGCTTGCTCCGGAAGACTTGCCGGGCTACCACAGCCCGAGGGTCATTTGCTCCCGGTGCGGAGAAGGCATTGCCTTCCGGCGAGAGATCCAGAACGAAGGCCGTATTCTCTGTCGAACGTGCGCGGGCGGCGGTTACTATGAACTGTTGTAAACACCTCCTCTGCAGATCATCTACGTCATGAATGTTTCCACTTAGCTCCAATTGAGAGGAGCCCTCAATCGCCGCCAGCTTTCCTGTGCCTGCGCCGCTCTTCTCCCACCGGGAGCATAGCCGCGGCGCCGAGCATGAGGAGGCCCCCTGGGGTTCCCTCAACACCGGCAGGCATTACGTGGGATGAATGAGATACAGCACGGCAAAAACTCCCACTGTGGCCAAAACAAACGCCTCAATCCGGTCAAAAACCAGGATGACTCTCTCGACAACCGGGGTTTGACCTAATGCGTTGGTCCCTTTCATGATGAGCTCGCCGGCACCCCAGACGCCGAGATGGATTACGGCAAACACAATGATAACGATCTTCCACGCCAGGGGTCGCCACAAAGACCAGGCTGCCAGCGCCAGAAGCCAGAACAACGCCTCGATTCGCAAGGCGCGCTGCGGACGGAGCCGCCGGTTGATCCACGAATCAGACCGCTCGTTCCAAGCATGGAGAATCTTTCCCGTAGACAGGTGGATCACGAGCATTAGCGGTGTGTAGAGGGTGATGAGAAGCGCAAGGATCTTCATGCGCCCACTCGCTGCCGGGATGGAACTCGCCGTGCAGATAGCAGCAATCTGTGGTCTCGCATCACCGGTGGTCCTTTCGTTCTGGCCGCCGTGGCCGGCGCCGGTTGAAAAACTCGTTGAGTTGACTTAACACTTGATTCACATCGGCGCCGTCAGCCATGACGGCTTCTCGCAGGCTGAGCGAACGAGGAATCTCTCGCGTAGCGGCGAGGGTTTTGAGTCCCGCCTGAACCAGCACGTGTCGCGTTTTCGGAAAACTGGTGACGTACCAGTAGAGAGGCAGGTTTAGGTTTACGCCGCTCTCAGAAAACCATGCCGGCAAGGGTTCGGTGAGCGTGGCCGCCATATTCACGACAAACGCGATGACCGCGGCGAGTTCGAGAAAAGCAGAAAGCGGCAGAATGCTCCAGAGCCTCCCTCCCGCCGAATAGGCAATCGCCTCGCTCAAAACCCTTAAGAGGCATCCCACGCTTAGGAGCCAAAGACTCAGCGCCATGATCCAGGTGCTATACAACTCGCGGCCGTTCAGAAAAGAAGGCAGGATTCGAGGCGCCAACGCGAAGATGAGCGTTGCAATAAAGCCCACCGTAATGGCATGACGTGATGCTCCAGCCAGACCGGTGACGCGGGGCGCAAGGTCTGCCGCCAAACCCAAAGCAGCACCCACTGCCAACCAAACGTATGCCAGCCGTATAAAAGAAGGATAGTGCGCGTAAACGCCTGCCCGCTTCGGCGGTCGGACGGAAGCTTGGAAGATACGAACAGCCGACATGGCGTAGATCGTCAGTCCCAGAGCGAGCAGGTCGGCGAGCAAGAATTGTCGCGCCAGCGCGGTGGCGACCAGCGCCGCAACCCCGATCGAGAGCCACCGAGCCGCGCGATGCATAGGGGTCTTGAGGCCAAGAAAAATGGTCACAAACCGCGTGCTGTATCCCCACGCTACCGTGACCGTGAATCCCCAAAGCGCGATCAGGAGAAAGGTGCGATCCCAAGTCGGAGGGAAAACAGGAGTGCTGCCACGGAGAGCCACGTAGACGCAAACACCCAAATTGAAGATGAGCGCTACGCCAAGAGCGCCGAAGCCGCAAATACCAAGCCATGAACCAAGGTCGCTGGGTTTCTTCCTGCTGCTTCCGCCCCTGAAAACCAGAATGCGTTGCGTCAGAGCGTACGCGGCAAGCTCTAAAACCGCCGAGCTAACCAGCCCCAGTCGCCACTCGCTCGCGCCGATGCCCACCCACCATCGCCAGGCAACGCCCGCCGTCCAGAGCGCCCAGACTGTCCAAACCATCCCAAAATTCTTAAGTGCCCGCCCCCGAAATTTGGGTAAGACGTACAGCGAGATACCCAGAATGAAGCTGCCCACCCATCCGAACAACTGGGCATGGCCGTGAGCCTGGATCCAGGCCGCGCTCGCCGCCGTCGGGGCGCGGTGCTCGGAAATGACGATAAGGTTCCAGGCGCCGAGAAAAGTCCCTGGGAGGGCAAGAAACGCAAGGCCGGCGAGAATGAAGGCAGCTAACGCTCTTGCCGCACGGCGTTCAGGAGAGGGATCGGCATAGCTGGTTCCTCCTTCGCGGTCGCGCTGGTAAGCCAGTCGCCATGCCTCCGGCAACTTGTCATCGTATACGACGGTCTCGCTCATCGCCCCACGAAACTCTATGAATCACCTACGCCAAAACCTCCATCAGAACTATCAGAGCGTCGGAGTAAGTCGGATTCAATGACTTCAGTCACAGCGGGACTCGGAGCACTCGAACCAAGGGTCCTCAACGCTTGGCAACTGCTCATTTAACTGCGCTCTTCACTTTCTTCCACCTCCGCCTCGAGCCTTCTGAGATCGCGAACGATCACCGTCTTCCCATGCACGCGGATCATGCCCATAGTCTGCAGTCGGCCCAGGTTTCTCGATACAAGCTCACGAACCGTCCCGATCTGAGCCGCCAGTTCCTGGTTAGTCGAAGGCAGATGAAATCTTATTCCGTCCTCCGTTTTCTTTCCTTCGGTCTTGGCCAAGCGCAAAAGGAGCGCCGCCAGACGGTGGCGCACGCTCGAGAAAGAAAGCTCATCAATGAGATCCACCATCGTGCGCAGCCTCGATCCCACCACCTTTACAACCTTCAGGGCCACTTGCGGGTGCGCAAGGCAGAGCTCTTGAAAATCCTTCTTGCGAACGTGGAGCAGAGTGGACTTGGTAAGAGCTGCTGCGGAGGCCGGATAATCACCGCCGTCAAAAACAGGTAATTCTGCTATGGAAGCTCCGGCTCTTTCGATGGTGAGAATCTGTTCGCGGCCGTTGTGTGAAGTCTTAAAAATCTTGACTTGTCCTGACTGAATCACGTAAAGACCTTCGCACGGATCACCCTCAACGAAGATTGTCTGGCCCGGCTGATAATTCAGCGCTACCGCACGTTCCAGAAGAAAGTTCAGCTCTGTCTCTGAAAGATCAGCAAAGAGAGGAATCTGCTTTAGCGAAGCGTACCTGGCTGAAGCCATAGTTCTATGCTGTTGCATTAGGAAAAATGTCGACGCCCCGTCTCCGGTTCGCCTTCTGCAAAGCTCGATCAGGTGTTGACCGGCGGGCATTATGCCGGATAGCGAGCTCAAGGGCCTACACGGTCAGAACTACGATCGATTGTCCTTTAAGGGCGACCAGGACCCGGTCCGCATATTCATTTGGCTCATTCTACGACGCTTCAATCAGGCCCAGACGTTTGAGAAGTGCCTCCGTTGTAAGCCACTCAACCCCAGTCTCCTTGAAGTCTTTATCGTTGGACCAAACAGCGAGGTTGAGAGAGATTGCGAGCGCGAGGAGTTCGATGTCGTCCGGATCACGTTTGCCGATACGTTTTGATGCTTCCGGTATCGCTGTTTTGTAAGCCGCTTGTTGAATGACGGTTACCGGCAAAGCCCCGACTGCAAGAAGTACCAGGTCCTCAGCGAGGCCTTTTTTCCTCGCCAAATCAACGGCATACTGCTGAATCTCAGCGATAGCTTGCTCGACGGTCAGAACTTCCTGGATTTGCGGGTTTTCAAGGATCAAGCGTGCGCGTCCGCCCAACACCGCTGCGAGGAGAACGTTAGCGTCGGCGACGAGGCGCACGGCGCTCCTTCCGCCAGTGCTCAAAATCAGCGAGCACTTCCTCTTCGCTGAGACCGCGGCGCCTAATCTGGAGGGCAATGGCACGGCTCAGCATCCCGAAGAGCTCTCGCTTTAGCTCAAGCGGCAGCGTCGTGCCGGGAGTGGGGAAGAAAACGCCGGCCAGTTTCCCCCTTCGCGTCACCAACACCGGGTCCTTCGATCGGAGCAAGCCGGTCGCCTGGTCGCGGAACTCGCGAACTGAACTGATCTTCATTGTGGTCACTCCAGTGCCCATTATACTTCAAACGTTTCGTTTTTGGCGCACATCGAACATACATTCGAAAATCTCCAACAATGGCCAGGTCCGAAATCCTGACGTGGACGGAACCATCGCTGGCTCGATCCTAAGATTCGGTGGCTAATCCTCGTTCACAGGGATGCGTTCTATACCCCAGGGCGCGGGTAGCGGTAAAAAACGGGACGTTCGCTCCGGAAGAGGCCTATCCACGTAATGCGGTCAGCGGGCAAATTCTTGCCGACGCAGTTGCCAACCTTGCGGCGGCTGACTTCGCTGAAAATGTCAGTCCATTGCATGAGGCTTCTTGCCTTTCCTTCCTTGACGCTTACCACAGCCGCGCGAGCCTTCAAGTGCGGCGTTGCCATCTGGCAGGCGACCCTCATGATCCGTGAGAGTCATCGAGGGGGTGACGCTGACGAAAAGCGGCGCGATCCTGTATTCATCGCCCGCGCGGTTTATGGCGACGATGGCCGCAGCGGGTTCGCCGTTTACAAAACACGAAAAGAGCGCGAAGTTCGAGTACCAACCGTCCCGCAGGGCCTCGAAGGCTTCACGATGGGTGGCGGTTATGTTGGTGGTCATGGTGTTCCTCATGCTTCGATGTGACCGAGGCGACGAGCTTGCTCGGCATAGGCTGAGAGCGTTTTGTCGGGGATAAAGTAAAGGTCGCGCTCGACCGGCAGACCCAACTTTCCACGCACAGTGCGGATTTCTTCGAGGTTGACGAAGCCCAAGTCCGGGAATCCCAACCCCAGGTCACATAAGCCAAAGGCGAGATCAGGATCAGTGGGATCCAGTTCGGTCAGCAGCCAGGTGCACCTCCCATCCGGGGTAAAGAGCTTCACAACCGGGTAAAAGTCAATTTCTCGATCTGTTCCGCGTACCATCTCCTGCTGTCGGCCGTTTTTAAGCAGGCGAGCTTCGATTTCTGGAGTCAGAAGTTCCATCGGTAATCTCCTCTTCTGAGCGGTTTATTGAGAGTAGAAGCCGGCGGTTGCACGCAGAAGGTTGCCGGGCAAACCCGGAGAGCGACAAAGGACTCGGAATAGAGCGGTCTTCGACAGGAATGTGAAAGGGCGGGCCAGCGGCAGCCACCTTAGGGCCATTCCCGACCCTAGGCAGCCGCATCGCCGTCAAAATTCGGACGGCTCGGCGATGTACTATGCAACTCCCTGCCTCGCAATAAGACGAGGTCAAGAAACCAAGTCGGCTCAACTTTGGCCAGGTTTATCTCCTGTGGATGCGTCTTAATGAACTCCACGATGTCGTTCTCACGAAACCGGTGAACATCACCGCCCTGGCCGTCATGACGCCGCGTGCCCTGCCGCCGGTCTCGCAGCCAACCGCAGGCGATCCAACGCTGAATCTTATGATGATCTTCCCCCCTATCTGGGGCACCTGATATGGGGGAGTATCCGGTGAAGAGTATTATCCAGAGTTGTCTTTGAAAACACGGACTCAGAGGCCATCCAGACGCGGTGAGAGCGTCCTTCGTGCTCCAGATAATAACGTGGTTCAAAGTGTCTTGAGGAATGCCAGGAGCTTCGGCGAAGGGCGCCAACGACGACATCCCTGTTTCGCAAGGCCAGCTCGCTTCCAAAAGGCCTGGAGTGCATCGCGCTTCATCTTGAGGTTGGTCGCGAGGTATCGGTTAGTCGTGGCAACTGACGCGTGCCCGAGATAATCCCGAATGACGCAGACATCCATGCCCGCCTGCAATAGCCCTACAGCGCTCCCGTGTCGCATCATGTGCGGTGTCACATGGCGGTCCCGGAGGCTCGACCGCGTTTCTGACGCGCGTCGAACATATTTGTCCAGCAAGTAAGCGGCACCATCCCGAGTCAGTTGGGCACCGCGGGCGCTCAGGAATAGGGGTTTGTCGGTGGCGTTGGTCTTCACAAGCTGACGAAGGGCCGCAGCCGTTTCCGGCCACAGCGGACAGAGACGCTCTTTACCCCCTTTGCCTAAAAGTCGAACCTGCCGGGGACGGTCCAGTCGGAGCTGTCCAGGGTGGACAGTGAGAGCTTCACTGACTCGAGCACCGGTATTGTAAAGGAAAAGCAGGAGGGCTCGATCGCGCGCCGCAAGCGGTGTTCGCTCTTCTACGGCAGCGATGATGGCACGGGCATCTTCCGGTTCCAGATAGCCGACGACGCGGCTGGCCGCCCGTTTGGAGGGAATGGCGAGAATGCGACCGTATTGATCGGCGCGCGCGATATCGTGCCGGAGCAGGTGTTGGGTGAAACTGCGAAGAGCCACGAGACGAGAGTTCCGGGTCGTGGCGGAATTTCCCCGCTGGCTTTCGACGTGGCCCAAGAAGCTGAGGACGTCTTCGGCCTGGATATCATCCAGACTCAGTTCTGCGATCGACCGGCGTTTCCGGTCAGCGAGGAACGAAAAAAAGAGCTTGAGTGCATCGCGATAAGCGCGGATGGTATGGGCGCTGGCTCCTCGGACGCTTCCCAGATAATCTCGAAAGAAGCTCTGTACCAAAGCCAACAGGCTGTCGTGTCTTGATCGAGTCATGATGATCCTCCTTCCTCTTCATTGGCATGCAGATACCGACGCCGGAACCGATGCCCGGCAAGATCCAACAACTCTGGGGTGGCAGTCAGGTAGGTTTCCGTTCCGAGGATGTCATCGTGGCCCATGTAGGCGGAAAGCCATGGAAGGCGGGCCTCCAAGTCGATTCCTCGGCGATGCCAGCGGGTTAAGCGGTGGACCGCGAAGGTGTGGCGCCAGTCATATGGCCGCGGTCCCACCCGGCCGCGCGCAGGCTTCAAACCGGCTTTCTGAAAAAGCTTTCGTAAAGTGCCCCCTGCCGTTCGCGTCGGCAGGGTTTGGCGGTTGGCACCAACAAAGAAGCGATCATCGGCTTGCGCCGGGGCAAAGAGGCGTCGGGCACGGAGATATTTTTCCAGCTCTCTCGCTAACGAGTGGTCAAAGGGCACCCATCGCGCCCGTCCCTTGAACTTGTCGATAAAAAGAACCCGCGCCTGGAGGTCAAGATCTCGCATCCGCAAACGGAGGGCTTCCCCGAAACGCACTCCCGTGCAATAGAGAAGCAGGATCAAGGCTCGGTACAGGTGCGCCCGGAACGGTGGCCGGTCGAGTTTCCTCGTAAGGTTGAGGAGGTGATGAACTTCTTGTTTCGACAGGATGTAGGGCACGAAGCTGGACTCGTAGGGCAACCGGGGCCAGAGTGGCTCTGGGACAAAGACGTGAGCAGGGAGCCTGCGGAGATAGCGGCAAAACTGCCGCAATGCCGTGGCGTCCGCCGACACACTAATGGCCTTGCGACGGGGCTTGCTGGTCAGCCAGGCAAGAATTGTTTGATCGAGACGCCAGCGTGGGCGTTCTCGTGCGTAGAGCCGGAGAAACCGATCGAACTCCCTCAACGTGAATTCCTTTCGTGCATATCGATAGCCCAGGCTCCGCTTGAACTGCAGAAACCCCTGGAGTTCGCCTGCCAACGGGCTACGGAACGGCGCGGTCATCGGGGCACCGGTAAAGCCACCTCGCGCAACCGCCGCAGCGCCACGCGGACATACACGGAGGTAGAGGATGGACAGCGATGGCCCAGAATGTCGCTCACCACCTTCGGGTTGGCGCCGGCATCGATCTGCCGAGTCGCGTGACTGTGGCGAAAGACGTGTGCACCCAGTACGGAAACGTCGATTCCGGCTTGCCGAGCATGGTGACGGATGCGCTCGCGGAAGACTCCACTGCTGAGTGGTGTATAGGGTATCGTCGTGTTCAAGAAAATTCGCCGCGACTGGACGAGAGATGGGCGCTCCGCCTGAAGGTAGGCAGCCAACGCCTTAGCCACCGGAGGCAATAACGGCAGCTCAATCTGGGCTTTGGTTTTTGGACGCCTCACATGCAAGATTCCAGACTTCCAATCCACATCCTCCAGATCCAAACCCAAGACCTCCGCCGCTCCCAGCCCATAGGTGGCCATCAGCAACAACAGGGCGAAATCACGCTTGTCCGGTGGATCTTTCTGCCGAATCGCTCCGAGGATGCGGCGTATGTCCGCCCACGGAAGCACCCGGGGCGGTTGCTCGGCCCACCGGATGCGAGGCGACACGACATAACTGGCCAGGTCGCGGCGTAACCGCTGGGTTGTGTGGAGAAATCGCAGGAATGCTCGCAAGGAAACACAGCGACGTGCGACCGTTCTTTTAGAAACGCACGCCGACAGATTACTTACGAATCTGTCAATGTCGCTGATGCTGATCCTTGAGACCGACTTCCTTCCGCCTGGCATCCGAACGAGAAAGACTTTCGCTGTCCAGATATCTCGCCGGAGAGTCGTCTCCGCAATCCCGCAGTGAGAGCGACGGTAGTCGCAGTAGGCTGCCAACAGCGGCGGCAGTTTAGCCGACGCTCTCGGTGCACGCCATTCTGGGACCGGTGCCCGCAGCGCACCCAATGCCCAGGCCCAGGCATGAAGAGCAGTCCGAGCAACATGAGACGAGGCTGGAGCGATGGGTCCTGTCTTGCGGGGTTCGGCATAGGCATGGAGGAACCGTCTTAGCCCCTCAAGCGTTAATTGGGACGTTTCTTCCAGGTGGCTTCGTTGACAGTAGGCACGGAATGCCCGAACCCATTGGAGGTACCTGACTACGGCCCCCGCAGAAATACCATTCTTCTTCCACAAGCGGACCACCGCCTGCTCACGGTCTTCGTTGTGCACGGTGGAGCCACGGCAGATGTCAGGATGAAGGACTTGCGCGCCTTTTTCCTCAGGGGCCATGCTTTATCTCAGCAAGGACGCATATCCCGCGCCTTCGGCGTCCGCAGATCTCGCACACGACCCAGCTCCACGCGCGTTCGGACCCTGGCGGTGGCCAAGGCTTCCTTGGGGGTGGGGCCTCAACGAGCTCTAGAGCTGGACGCACGTAAAGCCTCGCACAGGAGGAAGGAGGTGGGGAAGATTGATCTGTCACGCGGGCTTTCAGGCGCCGGCGGTACTCGCGCTGGCGAACGCTATGATCCCCACGCCCTTCGGCGCCCAGACTCTGCTCATAACGACGATTAGCTTTTTGACGTTGCAGCCGGCGGACTTCTCTTCGGCAGTGGGAGCTGCAATACCGCTGACCGCGATAACAGTGGCAGCAGATGTGGAACACCCTGCCGCAGCGAGGATAGTGACAAACGAGCTCGTAGAAGACACTGCAACAGGCAGTCGGCACGGGCCTGGTGAGGGAACACTGGACAAGCTGCGCCGATCATGGCAGGATGGCTCTCGCTACGTTGGAGCACCTTTTATCGGGAGCTGCCAATGAAAAACCTTGGTTGCTCAAACAGCCGGGGTTCCTTCTCCATCTCTCCGGGGATGCATCCTACCAAATCTCGTGATTCCAGGCGTCGCTTTTACAATGATCCCGGAAGATCCGCATTGAGGGGCCTGCGATCCGTTCCCAGGCTTGAACACGCAAGAGACACATCGAAATTAGCGAGCGAGGAGCAAAATTATCTGGAGCAGGAAGGCAGGTCTCACTGCGTCTGGACGACCTCTGAGTCCGTGTTTTTCAAATACAACTCTGGATAATACTCTTCACCGGATACTCACCTAGACAAGCCTCGAGATCGCGCATGGTATAACCATTACAAACGCGGCGACTGACGCCCAGCCGTTTGATCTTGAGCACGACCGACGATTCTGTTCTGCCCAATCTCTTGGCGATGGTGGCGGCGCTGACCTTACCGAGCCATCCCTCCAGCTTTTCAACTTCTTCCGCCGTCCACGGCCGTTTGTCCTGATGCATGGTGAGACCAAGGCTGGCGGCGCGCTTCTTGATCTGCCAGCGGGGAAAGCCGGTCTCTCGCACCAGGCGGTTCAGTACCTGGAAGCGCCGGTTGAGGCCCCCGTAGTAGTGGGCCGTTAAGTAGGCGTCGTATTCAGGTTTCCACACGTACTTGAGTCTGGCCTGCCGGCGACGACTGCCACGACAAGTGAGGCAGAATCTAGCCAGGGTTGACGGCTGTCCCGGGCAACCCCCTTCGTCAATCTGGCGGCCACACTGCTCACAAGATCGTGAACTGCACACAGGTTCCTTAAATGTTATTCCAGCGCCCATCGCTTCCCTCGGTTGTTGTATTTGCCCGGCGGGAGTCACCCAGGTCTATTCAGCCCCCTGCGTTTCCTGCCACGATGATCTCTTCTACCCAGGCCTCGGTTTCAATCCTGTCGTCCGCACCACCGCAGAATAAAAAGGAATTGTCTCACCCGCTGTCTCCCTTCTCGCGCCGGGTCACTCAAACGCAAATTCCAGTCCCGCTCCTCGAAATCGAGACCAAACGGTGGTTCAAATTTGAGACGACAGGAATGTACTGCCTCGCGCAATCGTGCGCGTGCCAGAACGGAATGCACAAACTTTGTGCAATCCGCCCAAAAGTATGGTCAGCCAAGGAATTGAGACGAGAAACCCCAGGGTTTTGAACAGACTCTTGAACAACTTGTGGAAATCAGCTAGCGCTCAAGCATTCGATTGCAAGAGACCGGACCTCGCACCTGGGGCCAACCGCCCTTCCAGGCTGCCAATTGCTGATCTGAGAAGACTCGTCCTTCAATATGGCTCTCACGATGCTTTCGCCGCGAGCACCGGCATGGTCAACCGCAAGTTGCGCGTTGTCCTCAGGCCTCCCGTTCCAGGTAGATCCGAAATCGCCGGTCGGCGCACGCTTGGTTGCAAAAAGCACCCAGTTCTTCGAAATCAGGGATCACACAGCCGGAGGCGTCGACCTCACGCCCACAGAAAGCGCATGTCTCCCGAAGGGCAAGATCCGCAAGCGGCGATACGGCTCGATTCACCGGACTGCTGCGAACGTCTTTGCAGCCTTGTGCAGCCGGGTCGGTATCAGGCCCTTCCTTCACATCCTGCCCGGCCGACACCACCATCTCGAAGAGCAATCGCTGCGTCACGGGTTTCAGTCCTCCCTTAAAAAAGGTCGAGCTGCCCATCCCGATTTGAAACGGCAACTGGGCGCCGGCGCGCGGGGCGCTGATGATCCGCAGCCGCGACCAGCGACGCGCCGAAGAGCACCAGTTGGTCTGCCACCGTGGGCACCGGCCCTCGAGGTGGAGAGATGACCTCCTCTTCAACTGGCTGCAGGACCTCGCTCGAGCGTTCCTCACTCTGCGCCTCCCGATGCCCGAAGGCTTCATTCTGTTGCTGGACCAAGCGCCACGCCGTCTCGGCCGTTTCTCCGATCCCCCGCTCGGTGACCAACTCCCGTGCCATGGTCATCAACAGGTCGTCGTCTTCGCCCGCGCTCTGCAAACCTTCGTTTGAGAATTTACCTTCCATGGCGAGCGCGATCAGGAGCTTCCGTCCCATGAGCCGCAGGCAGGTTTCCTGCGCCGTCTGCGCATAGGCGAAGTACTTCACGGTCACGTCTTCGGTTTGCCCAATACGCCATGAGCGCCGGCTGGCCTGCCGCAGGGTATAGAGCGAATAACCGGTCTCATAGAAGAAAAGTGAATTGGCGAAGAGCATGTCAAGGCCGAGCGCTATCAAACGCGGGTGCGCCACGAAGACTTCGACTCCCTCGCGCAGCTTCCTCTCGTACCATGCCTCGCGCAACTCGGGCTTGACGTCGCTCGTCAGCAGGGCGACGCGGATACCCTCGCGCTGGAGAATGCGCTCCAGACGCCGGGTCACGTCTTTCGTACGGGTATATACGGCATACACCTGAACCCGTCTTCCACGGCTCAGGCTCGTTTTAACCTCTTCGATCAACCGCCGCTCCTTCGCGTAGAGTATGCTCTCGTCAAGATTCTCCGGCTCGGCGATGACAAACCGCTCGCGCCGGTGCGTCTCCGGGTCGTATTCAAATCCATAGAGCGTGCCAAGTGAATACGGTTTGTCCGGGTAAAGCAGCAAGGCATTCATGCCGGTGCTGATCACCGAGGGATTACCGCGGTATTTCCGCAGCGCTTCCTTGATCTTGTCCTGGAGTTTCTCGTAAGCCTCTTTGAGCGGTTCGTCCATCTCGATGCGCACGACTTCTTCGCGGTAGGGCGGAAGCGCTGCGGCGATATCTTCAAGTGAAAGGAACGCCGCCATAGGCATCAGGAAATCCCCGAACAGCTGCGGCGATGCCCCCGGGCGACGTTTCACCCGGCGCGTCACTCGGGCCTCGGAACAGGCGTTGTCGGCGGGTTCAATGGTCGTGATGGTTTCGAGCAGGCCGTAAGTTTCCATGAACGGCCGGATGCCCCCATCATGCTCAAAGCCGCGCTCAATCATTTGGTGAGCATTGAGCCGGAATAGGATTTCATACACATCGTCTGCATAACCACCGAGCAACGTGCCGGTCAACACAATCGTTTTTTTCGCAGCGCTCGCCAGTATCCCGAGCGCATTCCCTTGGGCGGTGTCACTCCCCTTTAACTCATGCACTTCATCGGCGATGCCAAAGTCGAAGAAGTGTCTCAAATGCCTCCCAATGAAGTCGATGACCGCGGTGCGGCGAACTTTCGTCCCGTCGGCCTGCCACAAGGCGCTAAAGAGTTTCTTCCTCACCTTCAGATCCGGCTCTTCAGCGTTCTCCCTCGCTCCAATCCATTCACTGTGCCGCGCCTTCTTGAAGTCGGTCGAAAGCAGCCGGTCACCGTTCGTGTCGTAGATCGGTACGCCCGATTCGGGATTGATGACGCTGCCCTGGTACCGGCCCGAGCCCGCCACAACGTAAGCGTGCCGCCAAAACACGCCTAGTTTTGCCGTCTCCCGGGACAAGAGGAATAAGGCGGATTGTGGACAGATCGCATTCCAGCGAGCCCGGGCGTTCGGATAATTCTTCCGCAGACGCAGATCAGTCAATGTCGTCTTCAAACCCTCGCGCACGATGCGACCATTGCGGAGCTTGAGTTCGCTGATGCCATTCGGGCTCGAAGAGCGCCGGTCGCGCAACCCCTCGATGAGGAAGACGCGGAGACCGGGAAGCGTCAGAAAAGCCTCCCGAGCCCACTTGGTTGTAATTGTCGGTGGGACCACTACAAGCGCAGTAAAGGGTCTGCCTTGGGCAGCCAGATAGATGCTCGCAAGGGCAATAAGAGTCTTACCGGTTCCGCACTCTGCGACGACGGCGGCTGAGCGGCTCTGCGCGAGTCGAGCCGCAACGCCATGAATCGTAACGCTCTGGGCGGGGAATGGGCGGCGCAGGAGGTTCAAAAGAAGCGGTGAACGTGGATCTTCAGGGCTGTACAAGGGAGGGAAGGATTGTAAGATTCTCTCGCCTAGTTCACGGGTGAACGTGCCGAGATATTGACCGATATTGGCGGGCTTCTCCATAAAAGACACAGTCTCCTTGAACAATTCGGGTTGCTGGCTTCAAACCGCTCGGGCTTAATCGGGCGGTGGGGGGTGAGTTGAAATACCCGGTGGAAATACCTGACACGAAGTTCGAATCGTTCTCGCACTTGCAGCCGCAAGAACCACATAACAACGCTTGTGCTGCGGACGATGCTGCCCTACACTGCAACAGGAGGAAACGATCATGGCGAAGAGTGTGATTGTCGCGGGTGTGGCGTTGCTGTTCGCGGTTTCATTGAACGTTCTGGCGGCGGGAGGCGCCCAGGGCAGGGTTTGGAAAGGCTACGTGACCGATACGTGGTGCGGCTTAAATCGTGTGAGCAAACCCCCAAGCCTAGAATGTACCGTGAGTTGCGTTAAGAACCGTCACGCCAAGTACGCCTTCGTCAATTTTGCCGACAAGAAGGTGTACGTCCTGAACCCTCAAACCTTAGCGGCGAAGTATGCCGGGCAGACGGTGGTGGTCAGAGGCATGGTCGCGGGGCAGGAACGGTTCGAGACAATCAAGGGTTCGCAGACAGGCGCGATTATTACAGCATCCTCCATTACGGCCGAACAGGACAAATAAGGGCGAGACGGCTTTACAGCGTTTTGATGGGTCAAGTTAGCTGATCATTTGGTTAGCCGATACCAGAGGTTAGCGACCGGACTCCGGCCGCTGCGAAATGTCGATTGCGGTCGTTTGCGCGTCAAAACCCGGCATCCGTGGCCATTGGATCGGTCCATTCTTTTCGGGAAAGCGAATCAGGCCGCGCCTGATCCCGTGCGAGATCCAGTCCAAAAACATCTCCTTCGTGCCTGTAATCATTACCGGCTTGCAACCAATTCCTAGCAAGGGCGCGATTGCCCGCCGGCGCCGCAACTCTCGCATAAACCACCCGGCCCATTCCGGCACCACCGGCAATCCGAAACGCTCGGCGATACGGTAGAGGACGAATACCGCATCGTCACCCGAAAGGATCGTTCTCTCACTCATCACGCCTCCGCCCAGGCGCGTCGCTGCCATCTCGGCCGAGATCGCCACCAGGTGACGCACTGCCCGGCGCCGCCCGGCTACATTCAGGCCTCCCCGAAAGCACTCGGCGTCTTCGCCCAGGCTCAGGCTGACGGGTTCAAACCCGGAGCCCTCAATCGAGAACACGGTGTTCTCCTGTACGGCCGCCCAGGTGGCGCCCACATCGGACTCTCCGCCCAGCACCGAGATGAGATGGAGTCTCCCGTCGCCTCTGCCGCCGTCAATCTCGGCGATACACCGATCCAGTCGCAGGCGGACGCGCGCGGTCGTGTCCTTCAGCGCCCGCGTAAACTCGATCCACCCAAACCGCTCATGCGCGTTCTTCACGGCCGCCCCCCTCTATGCGGAATTTTCGGTGTGCGTGCGCGGGTGATTCGACCGGCACGCGCGCGGCTGCTTGAGTACGCTCGTCAGCCCCCACGTCTTCCCCTGGGCTCGGAGCATCGGCACTTAACACCGCTGTGTCGCCATCGGCGTAGAGTAGATTCAGGGAATGCGAAAAGACCTCACGTTGGCGAATAATGACGACGCCTCTTTCATCTTCTTCCTGGCTCTCGGACACTACTTTTACGGCTTGCCAGCGGCTGAGATGTCTCAGATCTCCTTCGCCAAATATCCCATCTAACGCGGATGCGCAGGCAAGGATCGAAACATGCCCTGCGTGCAAGGGGGTCAGCGGCCGGCCACGTTCGTGCGAATCGAGAGCAAAAAGAATCCTCCGTGCCTGTCGATAGGCGGGCGACTGGGGAAGGCAATCCTCAATCTCGTCGAGCGGGAGGCCGTGATGAACTAACTCGATCGGCTTCGCCTCGGGCACTGCATAGACTCGCTGCGCGTGATCGGCGAGCGCAGGCAGTGCGCCGATATCTCTCGCCTTGCGTCCATAGTCGAGCCTCAGCATGTTGATCTCCCGGTCTTGCAAACGTTCTCGCTCCCGGCGGCCGCGCCGGACGCCGAAAACTACAATCTGTTTGTATTGGACGCTCTCCGGATCGTTCAGCCGGTACACCTCGGCGTCCTTGAACTGCCTGGAGAGGATGTTTCCGCAGACTGGTAGTTGCGTGATCGGGATCACCAGAACAAGTATTCCGCCCGGCTTAAGCCACCGGTAGGTGTGCCGGAGAAATAGCTCTTCGAGCCTCTGGCCGGGGCCGTCTTCGTGTGGTGCGTCCTGATAAGGCGGGTTGAGCAGGGCCAGAGAGACAGACTCAACGCGACACTCCACGTCAAAACAGTCGCCGTAGATAACTTGGTCGAGAAGAGTTTCGGCTCGATCGGCACGGTAGGCGTCTAACTCAATCCCGCACCGCTGGCCTTTGGCTCCCTCCGTGATCGCTGCCAGCGCTTTGCCTTCACCCGCGCATGGGTCCAGCGCGACAAATTTCCCGGCAGGGTAGAGCAGATACTTCCGAATGCGGCATGCTTCGGGCTGAGGCAGCGGGAAATACCCCATCTTTAGAGTCGAACGGATTCTCGCCATCTTCAGGACTCTCCTGAATTTTCGGTGAAGTGTGACTGGGACCATAACTTTGCCGTTCTGGACCCATATCTTTGCCGTTTCGAAGTGTGGCGGGGATCTATGTCGGTTCCGCCGATCGTTTTGCACCTTCCATCGAGGGGCCAATTGAGCGGCGCGGGGCCACGAAACGGGCGACGGGGGCAGAACAGGTGAACCGACTGAATTCTGGGTTGGTTA
>Ga0070737_10001390_pt1 | contig 34944 bp, 30 predicted proteins | sample Coa_R1_10_FD_66438 | JGI IMG/M metagenome (GOLD analysis project Ga0070737, IMG submission 66438) | Surface soil microbial communities from Centralia Pennsylvania, which are recovering from an underground coalmine fire - Coalmine... | ecosystem: Environmental > Terrestrial > Soil > Unclassified... | reverse complement strand
GCGTGAGCGGCGATGCCGAGGCCGAAGGCGGTCTTTCCCATCGAGGGCCGAGCACCGACGACGATGAGGTTCGAGCCCTGCAGGCCGTAGAGCTGCTCGTCGAGGTCGTGATAGCCGGTCGGCACGCCGGTGATCGACTCCCCCCGGTCGTAGAGGCGCTCGATCTGGTCGAGGCTCTCGGTGATCAGCTCCTTCAAGGGACGGACGGTGTCGCTCGAACGGCGCTGGGCGACCTCGAACACGAGCGCCTCGGCCTGGTCGATCGCGGCCGTGACGTCGCCGGGCAGCTCGTAGCCAAGCTCGGCGATCTCGTAGGCGACGCCGATGAGCCGCCGCAGCATGGCGTGCTCCTGGACGATGCGGGCGTACCGGCTTGAGCTCGAGATGGCGGGGGTGTTCGCCTCGAGGGCCCCGAGGGTGGCCGCTCCCCCCGAGGTCTCGAGGGTCCCGGCGCGGCGCATCTCCTCGGCCACCGTGACCGGGTCGACCGGCTCCCCCCGGGCGTACAACGACGTGATCGCCTCGAAGACGTGTGCGTGCGACGGCTTGTAGAAGTCGTCGGCCGACACCTGCTCGACGGCGACGGCGATGGCGTCGCGCGACAGGAGCATGGCGCCGAGCAGGGACTCCTCGGCTTCGAGGCTATGAGGTGGTACGCGCCCCGAACCGCCCCCTCCTCGCACGGCGGCAGCGGCGCTCCCGCTGCGGCCGTCCCGGCCGCGGCGTGGGGTGGTGCTCGGGAAGGTTTGCAGCGACATCTCGGTCCTCACACTGTCCGAAGCGGCCTGGGGATCGAAAGGCCCAGAAAGCTGTGGACGCCAATGTGGAAAGAGGCGGCCAGCTGTGGACGATCGCAAAGCGTGACGCGCGCGCGTGAGAACACGTGTTCGAGAGTACGTTCACGGTGCGCGGCGGGCGTGCCTCGGCAGCCCGCGATCAGGCGACTCGTGCGACCGCCGGGCAGCCGCCCCGGCGCCGCGACGGCTCAGGCCGGCACGACCTCGACGGTGATCTGGAACTGGACTTCGGGGTGGAGGCGCACCCCGATCTCGTGGGTCCCGACGCTCTTGATCGCCTCGCTCGAGAGGATCCGTCGACGGTCGAGCTCGATGCCCGCCTGCTCGTGAACGGCCTCGACGACGTCGCTCGTCGTCACCGAGCCGAACAGCCGCCCCTCGGCTCCCGCTCGGGCGGGGATCGTGATGACCATCGGCACGAGCTTTCGCGCGACGGCCTCGGCGCCCTCCCTGTCCTTGGCATCTTTGAGGTCGCGGGCCCGCCGCATAGCGGCGGCCTGAGCTTCGATCCCCTCGGTGGCCGGGATCGCGAGGCCATGAGGGATCAGGTAGTTGCGGGCGTAGCCGTCGGCCACCTCGAGGAGATCTCCCCGCTTGCCGACTCGGTCCAGGTCACTTCGGAGGACGACTTTCACGACTCGTCCTCCAGCGACGCTACCACGAGCTCCTCCTCGGCGTCACTTTCGTCGTCGAAGGTCTCGTCCTCCAGCTCGTCAACCTCGAGAGCAGCCTCCGGACCGGCGTCGAACGCACCGGAGCCGTCGGCCGATGCACCCCGCCCGCGACCTGCACCCCGCGGGCCGGGACGGTCACTCGTCGTGCGCTGGGTGTAGGGCAGCAGCGCGAGCTCCCGCGCCGTCTTGATGGCCAGCGCCACCTTGCGCTGGTGCTGGGCGCAGTTGCCGGAGACCCGGCGCGCACGGATCTTGCCGCGGTCCGACATGTACTTGCGCAGCAACACGACGTCCTTGTAGTCGACGTGATCGATGTGCTCCTTGCAGAACAGGCAGACCTTCTTCTTCCCGCGCCGGACGTTCTCCTTCGGAGCGCGCCGGGTCGAGCGCTCGCGGTCGTTGTTCCTCGCCATCAGAACGGTTCCTCGTCGTAGCTCGCGTAGCTCGGGGCAGGCTCGGATCCACCCGGGCGACTCGACGACCCGCCGGAGGGGCGGCCGCCCTCGGCAGGTCCGCGGCGCTCGTTCTTCTCGATCTGGGCGCTCGCCCAGCGCAGGCTCGGGCCGATCTCGTCGGCGACGATCTCGATCTTCGAGCGCTTCTCGCCGTCCTGGGTCTCCCAGGACCGCTGCTCGAGGCGGCCGGTGACGATCACCCGCGTCCCCTTGTGGAGGCTCGCCGCAGAGTTCTCGGCGAGCTCGCGCCAGCAGACGATGTCGAAAAAGGAGGTGGTCTCCTCCCACTCCTGGGTCTGCCGGTTCTGCCAGCGCCGGTTGACAGCGAGGCCGAAGGTCGCCGTCGGCTGCCCGCTCGGCGTGAAGCGCAGCTCGAGCTCTCTCGTGACGTTGCCGATCACGGTGATCGTGTTCCCGTTGGACATCGTGGTCTCCAGTCTCGTCAGCTGGCCTCGGCCGGAGCCGCCGCCTCGGCCGGCGCTGGCCGCGACCGGTTGCGGCCGCCCAGGCCGTCGGGCTGGCGGATGACCTTGTGGCGCAGCACTGCATCCTCGAGGGCGAGCTGCCGGTGCACCTCGGCGAGCGCCTCCGGCTCTGCCGTCGCCTCGACGAGGACGTAGTAGCCCTCGCTCCGGTGCTTGAGCTCGTAGGCGAACGTCCGCCGTCCCCAATACTCGACGGCCCCCGGCACACCGCCTCGCCCCTTCACCGTCTCGAGAACGTGTTCCACCTTCTCGCGGATATCGGCCTCCTCGAGGTCGACATCGAAGATGATCATGACTTCGTAGGGCCGCACTGCGGCCTCACCTCCTTCGGACCCGGCGGCACGCTCGGGGCCCCGGCACGCGGGGCAGGGGAAGAGATATCGATAGGGGCTGAGCCCGTCATGCTAGCCGACGCCACGGACGGCCCGACCGAGCAGCGCCGCCGGAGGCGGCGGCGTGGCTCCGGCCACGTGACCCTACCCTCTCCCGAGGCTGGCGGCCTCCGCTCCCGATCGGTCGGGGAGGGCGTTGCCCGTCAGCCCCCGAGCGCGCGCCGGAGGTCGTCGGAGCCGTGGTAGGTCTCCTCCTCGGCAGGAAAGCGGCTCGCGCGCACGTCGTCGCAGTACCGGCTCACAGCGTCAACCACGACCTGGCCGACGTCGGCGTACCGACGCACGAACTTGGGCGGGGTCCTGGCCGTCATCCCGAGCAGGTCGTGGAGGACGAGCACCTGGCCGTCGCAGGCCGCTCCCGCGCCGATCCCGATCGTGGGTGCTGCGATCTCGGCGGTGATCCGCTCGGCGACCACGTCGGGCACGCCCTCGAGCACCACGGCGGTACAGCCGGCGTCGGAGAGGAGCCGGGCGTCCTCGACGAGCCGCGCGGCCGCCTCCACCTGCCGGCCCTGCACCCGGTAGCCACCCATCGCGTGGACGGACTGCGGGGTGAGCCCGAGGTGGCCGATCACGGGGATCTCCGCTGCCAGGATCGCCTCCACCGCACCGAGGCGCTGGTGGCCACCCTCCAGCTTGACGGCGCCGGCGCCGGCGCGGACAAGGCGGGCTGCGTTCCGCACCGCGTCGGACGGCTCGAGGTGGTAGCTCATCCACGGCATGTCACCGACGACGAGGGCTCTCGGGCGGGCCCGAGCGACGGCGGCCACATGGTGCGCCATCACGTCCACGTCCACGTGCAGCGTGTCCTCGTAGCCGAGGACGATCTCGGCCAGCGTGTCGCCGACGAGGATGACATCGACGCCGGCTCGGTCGACGAGGCGAGCCCAGGGCTCGTCGTAGGCGGTGACCCACACGACCGGGTCGGCCCCCTGGCGACGCTTCCGGGACCGGACCCACGGCGCCGTCACCTTCTGGCGCTCCGGCTCTGACATCTCTGCCTCCATCCGTCCAGCGCCGTTGCGGCTGCCGGCGGCTCGAGTGGCTCAGCGGACCCGGTTGCCCGACGCGCCGCCCACGGTGAACATCCTCAGTAGGTGGTTCCAGGAGCACTCGACGCAGACCTCGACCACGTAGCACGCGAGCTCGTCGCCCGACCGTCCCAGCCGGCCGAGGTCGCCCTGGGCGAGTGCCCGGCCCTGGGGGGGCAGGCGAGGCCCGAAGGCGAACGACACGTGGACGAGGTTGGCCTGCTCGCAGATCGGGCATGAGGTGGAGGTCTCCCGACCGAGGTTCCGCGCGACCCGGAGGAGCTCTGGCTGCGCGTCACACACGTCGGGGCGCCCGAGGCGTCCCCGCCGGAACTCGCGGACCACCGACTCCCGGATCAGCCGGTACTCGATGCGCCCTGGGCGAGGAGGTCCTCCCGTCCCCCAGTAGCTCTCCGGCCCACTGCGTACTCCCGGCACCGAGGCAGAGGGTAGTGCGACCGGCCGGCCGCCGTGCGGAGACCCCCGGGCCGGCCGACCCCTCACCGGTGTGAACTGGCCGGTCGCGAGGTCACCTGCCCTCACGCGAGGAAGCGGTGAGCAAGCGGGGACGAGGATGCCGGCCTCGGCCGCAGGGAAGGCGCCCGTGAGGTGCGGGCGCTGCCGCGTCGGGCTGGCTCGCGTCCGAGATCACCCGCACTGCGATGAAGGGCAGCCGTCGCGCCGGTAGAGCGCGACGGTCACGACCTCCCACGCCAGCAACGGGAGGACCTCCGAGCCGACCGCGAGCCCTCGCAACAGGAAGGTGCCCCGTGCGTCGGGGCGAACCGGCGGGCCGCCGCGGTCGCGAGATGGTCTCGGCGACGGCCCTGCTCCGCTGGTCAGGCAAGGCGGGAGCCGGTGGGTGGTGCGGGTGCGCCTCGTTCGGGCGGACCCACCCGGTCCACTGGTGGCCGTCCCACCGTCGCCACGGCGCCTCGCCGGCGGGGTCGGCCTCCGACACGGGCGGGAGCGATGAGGAGGCCGTGCTTCCTCCGTCGCCATCCGGGGCGGCCGGGCGGGCCCGCGGGCCCACCTCGCCGCCCCACCCGCTTGCACCCGGGTTGCCTGGGAGCATGCTCGCTGTACCCGTCGATGTATCGCGCCGATATGTCGATCTGATATAGTGCGGATGATGTTGGAGCTGGCGATCCTTGGCCTGCTGAAGGAACGGCCGATGCACGGCTACGACCTGCGCAAGCGGCTGCGGAGCGGAGCCGGTCTCCTCGCCAGCCTCTCCTACGGTTCCCTCTACCCCGCGCTGGCCAGGCTGGAGCGGACTGGTGCCGTGCGCGAGGTGGGAAGGGGCGACCCTGAGCCGGAGGCCGGCAGCGAGGCGACTGCCGACGTCATCCCCCTCACCGGCTCCCTCTCGGGTGAGAAGGCCGCCTTTCGAGCTCGCCTCGCCGCGCGCGCGGCCGCTAGGACGCGCGTGGCGGCACACGCTGCGGCAGGCACCCGAGGCCGCAAGGTCTACGAGCTGACGCCGGTCGGCGAGCAGATGTTCGCCTCGCTGCTCGACGACGAGGGCGACCACGACAGGGCCGGTGACGACCGTTCCTTTGCCCTCCGCTGGTCCTTCGCCCGCTACCTCACGAGCGAGGGCCGGTTGCGCCTCCTGGAGCGGCAGCGCCGCCGGCTCGAGGAGCGGATCGACGCCGCCCGGCGCGGCCCGGGCGGCCCTGCTCCGCTCGATCTCTACCAGCGCCAGGTCGCCGATCACGCGCTGGAGTCGTTGAGCCGGGACCTCGCCTGGATCGAGGCCCTCATCGCAATGGAAAAGGGTGGAGGCGCCCAGAGCGCCGTCGCCCGCACCGTCGAGAGCGAGACCGGAGTCTCGTGAGCACTGACAAGGAGCTGGTCATGACCGAGTCCCGCACCATCAAGGTCGCCATCGCTGGCATCGGCAATTGCGCGAGCTCCCTCGTGCAGGGGATCGAGTACTACCGCGACGCCGACCCGAACGAGCCCGTCCCGGGCCTCATGCACGTCGTGCTCGGCGGGTACCACGTGGGCGACGTCGAGATCGTCGCCGCCTTCGACGTCGACGCCGCCAAGGTCGGGCTCGACCTCGGCAAGGCGATCTTCGCCGGCCACAACAACACCGTCCGCTTCGCCGAGGTGCCGGAGCTCGGCGTGACCGTGCTGCGGGGGCCGACCCTCGACGGGCTCGGCCGCTACTACCGGGACGTGGTGGAGGAGTCGCCCGCAGAGCCCGTCGACGTGGCGGAGGCCCTGCGCGCCTGCGGTGCCGACGTGCTCGTCTCCTACCTCCCGGTCGGCTCCGAGGAGGCCCAGCAGCACTACGCCGCCGCCGCCCTCGAGGCGCGGGTCGCCTTCGTGAACGCCATCCCCGTCTTCATCGCGAGCAACCCGACCTGGGCCAAGAGGTTCGAGGAGGCCGGCGTGCCGATCGTCGGCGACGACATCAAGAGCCAGGTGGGCTCGACCATCGTCCACCGGATCCTCACCCGCCTGTTCGAGGACCGCGGGATGGTCCTCGACCGCACCTACCAGCTCAACGTCGGCGGGAACATGGACTTCCGCAACATGCTCGAGCGCGACCGGCTCGAGTCCAAGAAGATCTCGAAGACGCAGGCCGTGACGAGCCAGATCGACCGGGGCCTTGCCGAGCGCAACGTCCACATCGGTCCTTCCGACCACGTGCCGTGGCTCGAGGACCGCAAGTGGGCCTACATCCGGATGGAGGGGCGCAACTTCGGCGACGTCCCGCTCAACCTGGAGCTCAAGCTCGAGGTCTGGGACTCGCCGAACTCGGCTGGCGTGATCATCGACGCCATCCGCTGCGCAAAGCTCGCCCTCGACCGTCACGTCGGCGGCCCGCTCTACGGCCCGTCGGCCTATTTCATGAAGTCACCCCCCGTCCAGTACCGGGACGAGGAGGCACGTGAGATGGTCGAACGGTTCGCCGCCGGAGAGCCCGGCGCCGCCTGAGGCTTCCCCGGCTGCCCTTTGCTGCCGACCGGCCCGGTAGGGCTCTGTGCCAGCCGGGGCCGCACTCTCTCCGGTCGCGAGCCGGCACCGCATCAGGAGCCCGGCTGCTGGCCCGACTCCCACCACTCGTGCAGCCGCCTGCGGGCCTCCTCCTCGCCGACGAGGCCTTCCTCGAGCCGGATCGCCATGAGGAACGCGAGCGCCCGACCGACCTCGGGCCCCGGCCTCAGCCCCAGCTCTCGCATGACGGCATTGCCGTCGAGCTCGGGACGGATCGCCGCGAGCTCCTCTTTCTCGCGGAGCTCGCCGAGGCGGCGCTCGAGCTCGTCCATCCTGGCCGAGAGGGCCTTCGCCCGCGCCTCGTTGCGCGTCGTGCAGTCAGAGCGCGTGAGCTCGTTCAGCAGATCGAGGAGCGGCCCCGCATCGTGGGCATAGCGGCGCACGGCTGAGTCCGTCCACCCCATCTTGTAGGTGTGGAAGCGGAGATGGAGCTCGACGAGGCGGCTTACCTGTTCGATCTCGTCGCTCGGGTACCGCAGCGCCTTCATCCGCTCCCGCGTCATGCGGGCCCCGACGACGTCGTGGTGGTGGAAGCTGACGCCGCTCGGGCCGATCGCGCGGGTCTTCGGCTTGCCGACGTCATGGAAGAGGGCGGCAAGGCGCAGGAGGCGCTTGGGGCTCGTCTTCTCGACGACGGCGATCGTATGGGCGAGCACGTCCTTATGCCGGTGGATCGGGTCCTGCTCGAGAGCGAGGGCGGGAAGCTCCGGCAGGAACTCGCCGGCGAGGCCGGTCCGGACGAGGAACCACAGCCCTGCCGAGGGTCGGGGGAGGACAACGAGCTTGTCGAGCTCGTCCCGTATCCGCTCGGCGGAGACGATCGAGAGCCGCTCGTGCATCTCCGAGACAGCGTGGACGAGCGCCTCGTCCGGCGTCAGCTCGTAGCCCGCCAGGAAGCGGGCAGCCCTCATCATCCGCAGCGGGTCGTCCGAGAAGGAGACGCGGGGGTCGAGCGGGGTCCGGAGCCGGCGGTTGGCCAGGTCGTCGATGCCGCCGTAGGGGTCGACGAGCTCGAGCCCCGGGAGCTCGAGCGCCATCGCGTTGACCGTGAAGTCGCGGCGGGCCAGGTCCTCGGTGATGTCGTTGCCGAAGACCACCTCGGGCTTTCGCGATGCCGGGTCGTAGGCCTCGGCACGGTGCGTCGTGATCTCTAGCCGGCGGCCGGCGACGAGGGCGCCGATCGTCCCGAAGCGCCGGCCCTGGTCCCAGACTGCGCTCGCGACGGGCGCCACGATCGACTCGATCTCGTCCGGCCTGGCATCGGTGGTGAGGTCGATGTCGACCTCGTCGCCATCGGACAGGCCGCCGGGCCGACCGGCGACCGCGTCGCGAACGGTCCCACCGACGAGGTACAGGCGCTTGGAGGCGGCCGCGAAACGCTCGGCCACCGGCGCCGTCGCCTCGAGGACGGGCCGCAGCCGTTCGGGGACCACGGGGCGCGAGGGTACTGCCCCTCAGCGCGAGTGGAGGCGGGCGGCTGCGGCGACCACCCGGTCGCCGAGGTCGTCGGACGGGCCCCGTGCACTGACCGGCTCGGGTCTCACGAGGTGGCCGCCGAGGGCGTCGACCGAGGCCCGCACCGACAGCTGCAGCGCCTCGAGGTCATAGCCGCCCTCGAGGAACGCGATCCGGCGGCCGGTCGGCGCAAGGGCGGCGGTACGGGAGGTGAGGTCGGCGAAGTCCCCCGCCGACAGCCCGAGGTCGGTGAGCGGGTCGGCGCGATGCGCGTCGAAGCCGGCTGAGATCAGCACCCAGTCCGGCCGGTGCGCCTCGGCCACGGGCACGACCACTTCGTCGAACGCACGCCGGTAGACATCGCCGGTCGCGCCGCCCGGGAGGGGGATGTTGACCGTCGTGCCGGTCCCCGCTCCTGCTCCGAGCTCGTCGAGAGCGCCCGTGCCCGGATAGAAGGGGTACTGGTGCAGCGACACGTAAAGGACGAGGGGCTCCTCCCAGAAGATCGCCTGGGTCCCGTTGCCGTGGTGGGCGTCCCAGTCCACGACGACGACCCGCTCCCCTTGCGCCGCGAGCGCGGCCGCCGTCACCGCCACGTTGTTGAACAGGCAGAAACCCATGGCGCTCCCCGCCAGCGCATGATGGCCCGGAGGGCGGACGGCGAGGAATGCGGCATCGGCCTCTCCTGCACGCAGGCGGGCGACGGCGTCAAGGCCGGCTCCCGCCGCGCGCAGCGCCGCCTCGAACGAGGCCGGGACGGCCGCGGTGTCAGGGTCGAGGCGGCCCCCGCCGGTGCGGCAGAACTCTCGGAGGGTGTCAACGTAACCGGGAGCGTGCACCCGGCACAGCTCGTCGACGGTGGCCGGCCGTGGCTCGAACTCCACGACGTCCTCGGAGACCTCGGCGGCAGCGATGCCGGCGAGGACGGCGAGGAGGCGCTGCGGTCGCTCGGGATGGTTTCGGCCCGCCTCGTGCTCGAGAAACGTGCCATGGCGCCCGACGAGGATGCTCACCTCCGTCACGGTACTGCTGAGTAGGCTCCGGTGATCCCGAGAGCAGCCACGAGACCGACGATGGCGCCGTCTCCCCAGTTCCAGCGGCCGTCCGGGCGGCGCACGATGCGAAAGCGCCGCGAGCCGCGTCCGCGCGGGCGCGCGCGGGCGCTCCTCGCCGGCCTCCTGGGCTTGATCGGGTCGCTGGCTGCCGCAGTCGAGCTCGCCCCGGCCGCCGGGGCAGCAAGCGCGCCGACCGGCTCGATCTCGCTCGTGAGCCAGACCCCGTGGGTCCGGACCACCGCAGGGATGCACCTCGACGTCTCGGTCGACTCGACGGTGCCGGCAGCGTCGCTCGAGGTCCAGCTCACTCTCTACAACGAGCTCACCCGCCGCTACGACTTCGAGCAGACGACCTACCAGAACCAGTTCCCGACCTCTTACGTGCAAGGGGACTCGGTGTCGCTGCCGCTCACGACAAAGGGCCTCCTGCAGGCGGGCGGGATCGCTGCGATGGTCATACGCCTCGCCCCGCCTGCTGTGCCTGGACCAGCGGAGAAGGCGCCGAGCAACGGGGCCGTGTTCTCGCTGCCGTGCACGGCCACCTGTGCCGGCGTCTATCCCCTCGAGGTGTCTCTCCTCGACTCGAGTGCCGGCTACGCAACGCTGAGCCAGTTCACGACCTACCTCGTCGTGGTGCCCCCAAGGGTTGTGTCGCCGCTGCGCTTTTGCTTCGTTCTTCCCCTCGGAGCGTCGCCTGCCATGAGCGCGACGGGTGATCCCACCGTCCCGGCCGCGGACGAGTCCGAGATCAGCCAGCTCGAGGGGGACATGGCGACCCACCCCAACAGCTCGCTGTCGCTCGCGCTCTACCCGCAGCTCTCCGATGCCCTCGCCGACGCCGCGAGCACCCCCCTTCCCCGGCATGCGAGCCGAAGCGCGCTTCGCGCGCGCTCGGCCGCGCAGCGTTCGCTCGCCACGCTTCGCCAGCTCGTCAGCCTTCCGAACGTCGAGGCCGAGCAGACCACCTACACACCGGTCGACCTCGCCGCGATGGCCGGTGAGCACCTCACCACAGAGGAGGCGACCCAAGTCGGCGTGGGGCGCGCCAGCCTCGCCGCTCTCGGGGCTCCGAGCACTCGCCGCCCCTTTGTCGCCTCCATGCCGATCGGGCCGGGTGCCCTCGGCGCGCTCACGAACGCCGGCGTCCGAGAAGTGCTCGTGCCGAGCACGAGCGTCTCGACCGTGCCGGTGTCCTGGTACTTCCCTGTCTGGGCGCCGTTTCGGGTAAAGGGCAGCCCGGCCGTCGTCGACGCCTCGGACGCGGAGCTCGAGCGTTACGTCTCCGGGCGCGGCAACCCGGTGCTGCGCGCCGAGCAGCTCCTCGCCGACCTCGCCATCGTGTACTTCGTCGAGCAGCCGCCGGGCAATCGGGGCATGACGCTCCTCGCGCCGGGCAACTGGCGACCGTCGCAGAGCTTCCTCTCAGTTCTGCTCGCCGGACTCTCCTCGAGCCCGGTCGTCCGGTCCGTGACGCTCTCGCAATTCTTCGACCAGGTCCCTCCTGGCTCCGACGAGATCCCGCCCGGCGCGACGGCCTCGCCGATCCTGTACCGAGACGTGACCCCAGGCGCGACGTTGAAGGCCAACAGCCTCCCGACCGGCTCCATCGCCCGAGCCCGGGTCGACCTGGCTGCGCTCGAGTCCCTCCTCCCGGCTCACTCGGCGGACATCGTCACGCTCGACCGGCTCGTGCTCATCGGCGAGACGGTCGGCCTCACCGGTCCCGAGCGTGCCGCCTACCTCGGGGCGCCCGGCCGCAGGCTCCGGCGCGCCGCTGGCGAGATCTCGCTCCCCCACGGTCGCACCATCACCATCACCTCCCTCAGCGCGAAGGTCCCGATCCTCGTCTCCTCGCGCGCTCCAACCCCGCTCGCCGTCGACCTCAGGCTGTCAGGCTGCCCTCCCGGCATCGCCGGCAGCTGCAGCAGCACGGTCTCGCTGCGCCGTCACATCTACGCCGTCGTGCTGCAGCGGGGCAACAACACGATCGACATCCACCTGTCCGCCCGCTCGTCCGGCGACTTCTTCCTCTACCTCCAGCTCACAGCTCCGAACGGGACGGTCCTCACCGCCGATCGCCTCCAGATCCGGTCGACGGCGATCTCGGGCGTCGCAATCCTGCTCACGGTCGCGGCTGCCCTGTTCCTCGTCGTGTGGTGGGGGCGCTCGGAACTGAGACGCCGTAGATCGCGGGCGGCCGTGCCGGCAGCCACCGCCGAGGGCACCGCCGCGGCGAGCCCGCCCGCTGGAGGAGGCCGGGCGGCCCCGCCGATACCCTCGTCGTCATGAAGCGCTTCGGCCGGCGCTCGGCGGGGTCGCGCCGCAGCCGGCCGCTGCGCAGCTTCACGATCGGCGAGGGCTACGCCGTCGACTCACTCGCGCGCTCCGACAGCATGAAGAGCCGGTCGACCCCCGGCGAGCGAGCGGCTCGATCCGTCAGTGCCGCCCCCGGTGCCCCGGCGAGCCGACCGGAGTCGCTCCCGGGCCGCTCGATCTCGTCGAGCACCCTCCGGGCGGGGCGCGAGCTACGCGTGAAGGATCCCTACTCGGTCGCGGCGGCGGTGCGCTTCACGCGCGAGCGCCGCCAACCCGGCGGTGGGGCGGCGCCCGAGGAGCGCTCGCACGACGGCGGCGGCTCCGATCGGGTGCCGGCTGGCGCCAGTCCCGCCCGCCGGTCCGAGAGCGGCTCCGCCGGCGCCAGCGGCGCCATGACGGAGCAGGCTGAGCCCTTCTCCCGCCTCACCCGCGGCCGAGCCGGTCTCGGGCGGGCGACGACGGTGATGATGGGTGGCACCCTGCTCTCGCGGGTCACCGGACTGCTGAGGCTGCTCGTTGCGGCCTACGCGCTTGGCATCGGCAAGCTCTCGGACGCGTTCAACCTCGCCAACAACACCCCCAACATCGTCCACGACCTGGTGCTCGGCGGCATCCTCGCCGCCACCTTCGTCCCGCTGTTCGTGGACCGCCTGACGCGAGAGAGCGAGGGCGAGGCGGAGCGGTCGATCTCCGCCGTGGTCAGCCTCGCCGCGGTCGTGCTCGTCGTCGCGACCGCGCTCTTCGTCCTCGTCGCGCCGCTCGTGATCGACCTCTACTCGGTCGGGACCCACAGCGCCCACATCGGACAGGAACGCAACGTCGCCACGGAGCTGCTCCGGATGTTCGCGCTGCAGCTGCTCGGCTACGGCGCCATCTCCATCATGACCGCCGTCCTGAACAGCGTCCGGCGCTTCACGTTGCCGGCGTACGTCCCTATGCTCAACAACCTCGTCGCGATCGGCGTCCTGCTCCAGTTCGCCGACGTCGCGCATCACCCGACGCTCGCCAGCGTCGCGCATGACGGTGGCCTGCTGCTGTTGCTCGGCCTCGGCACGACTGCAGGCGTGCTGCTCCAGGCTCTGTTGCTCGTACCGAGCACGCTCCGGTGCGGCTTGCGGCTCCGGTTCCGTTGGGCCCCTCGCGACGACGCCGTCCGCGAGATCGTGCGCCTGTCGGGGTGGACCCTCGGCTTCGTCGTCGCGAACCAGATCGCGCTCTTCGTCAGCCTCGCCCTCGCTGTCCACATCGACCCCTCAGGGGGCGCCGTGACCGCCTACACCTACGCCTTCATCTTCTTCCAGCTCCCCTTCGGGCTGATCTCCGTCTCGGTGATGAACGCCGTGACCCCCGAGCTCGCCCACCGCTTCGCGCGCGGCGACCGCGAGGGGATGGCTCGCCAATTCGGCCTCGGCCTGCAGCGCATGATGGCGGGCATCTGGCCGGCGACGGCGGGCTACCTCGTCCTCGCGGGGCCGATCATGAAGCTCCTCCTCCAGCACGGAGCCGCCAGGGCCGCGGGCGTGCACCTCACGGGGTCGATGCTCGCCCTCCTTGCGGTCGGTCTGCCCGGCTACTGCACGTATCTCCTTGCCGTTCGCGCACTCCAGTCGATGCGCGACACCCGGTCGGCCTTCTTCCTCTACCTGCTCGAGAACGGGCTCAACGTTGTGCTGCTGTTCGTGCTCACGCCCCGGATCGGACCGCAGGGACTTGCGCTCTCGCTCTCGATCGCATACTCGGTCGGCGCGCTCGTCGCACTTGGCGTCGCCCGGCGCAAGATGGGGGGACTCGGCGGGGCGCCGGTCCGCCGTTTCGTCGTGCGATCGTTCGGCCTCTCGATCCTGATGGCGCTGTGCGTCGCCCTCGTCGCTGCCGGGGTCGGATCGGCGAGCGGGCTCGGCCTCCTCGAACGAGTTGTCGTTGGCGTGGTCGTCGGGGCCGCAGTGTACGGAGGCGGCGCGGCGCTGGCCGGCATGGCAAAGGGCTGGCAGACTGCGAAGCGCGCGGCCTGAGCCGCCGGAAGGGAGCGAGATGCCCGGAGTCCGACTGGTCACCGACAGCGCAGCCGACCTCGACCCGAGAGAGATGGCGGCGCGCGGTGTCGCGCTCGTGCACCTCGATGTCCGCCTCGGCGACATCGGGCCCGAGGTGACGCGGCAGTGGTCGCCCGAGGAGTTCTGGCTGCAGTGCTCGAAGGCCGACGTCCTACCCGAGACCTCGGCTCCCTCGCCCGGGGCTTTCCAAGAGGCCTTCCTCGCCGCGCGTGACGACGGGGCCGACGGGATTGTCTGCGTGACGTTGTCCTCCAAGCTCTCCGCCACCTACCAGTCTGCGGCTACGGCCGCCGATGCCGTCGCCGGCGAGATCCCGGTGAGCGTCGTCGACTCCCTCTCGGTGACCATGGGTGAGGGGCTCGGTGTGATCTCGGGGCTCGAGGCCGCCGAGAGCGGGGCATCTCTCGAGGAAGTCGAGCAGGCCGTTCGCACGACGCTCGCGAACAGCCACGTCTACGGCACCTTCGACACGCTCGACAACCTGCGCAAAGGGGGGCGGATCGGCGGGGCGCAGGCCTTCCTCGGCTCGCTGCTGTCGATCAAGCCGGTCATCGAGATCCGCGACGGCGTCGTCGAGCCGGAATCTCGCCAGCGCACGCGAACCCGCTCCCTCGAGTACCTGGCCGACAAGGTGAGCCAGGCAGGGCCTCTGGCCCGCCTCGCCGTCATGCACGCTGCGGCGCCTGACGTCGACACGCTCGTCTCCCTGCTGGCTCGGGACTTCGATCGCGACAAGATCCTCGTGACCTACATCGGCCCCGTGATCGGCACCCATTCCGGACCAGGCGCGGTCGGCGTCTGCTACGAGCTCGCGTCGGGTAAGTAGCGCGGGCGCGCGGCCACTAACCTGCCCGCATGCCTCCCGAGCCGGCACGCGAGCGCACCGACGGCACTGCCCGCGGTGCCAGCTTCGGCCTGCCGGGAACTGCGAACCCGGGAAGCGACAGCAGGGAGGACGCTCCCTCGAAGCCACTTAGCATCGACCACGACTGGGCGGTCGCGACCACCCGCAAGGTAGAAGAGGTCGTCTCGCTGGTTCGCGACAAGACGGTGCGCCCCGTGGTGAGGGCCGTTCGCTACCTCATCTTCGGCCTCGTCGCTCTTTTCATCGGCACGACGGTCGCCGTCCTGTTCGCGATCTTCGCGATCCGCGTGCTCACGACGGAGGTGCCCGTCTTCACCACCCGGGTGTGGGCCAGCTACTTCGTCGTGGCTGGAATCTTCTGGCTCGCAGCACTGTTCCTCTCTCGTAAGAGTCGCTCCCGCTCCTGAGAGCGCGACGGGAAGGCACAGCAGAGATGCAACCGGGCGAGATCCGTGACGTCGTGATCCTGGGCTCAGGCCCGGCCGGTCTCACGGCGGCCATCTACACGGCGAGGGCCGACCTCGCGCCGCTCGTGATCGAGGGCGAGCCGTCGTCGACGAGCGACCAGCCCGGGGGCCAGCTCATGCTCACGACCGAGGTCGAGAACTTTCCCGGCTTTCCGTCAGGTGTGCTCGGCCCGCAACTGATGATGAGCATGCGAGAGCAGGCGGAGCGTTTCGGCGCCGAGATCGTCACACGAAAGGCGACCCGGGTCGACCTCTCTGCTGCCCCCTACGGTGTCTGGACGTGCGACCCCGATGCCCCCGAGCCCGACGTGAGAGCGAGGGCGCTCGTGATCTCGACAGGGGCGCGATCCCTCATGCTCGGGCTCGAGAATGAGGCCCGCCTGCTCGGCTACGGCGTGTCGACGTGCGCTACCTGCGACGGTTTCTTTTTCCGGGGAAAGAAGATCGCAGTTGTGGGCGGGGGCGACTCAGCCCTCGAGGAGGCGCTCTTTCTCACCAAGTTCGGCGAGTCGGTGACGATCATTCACCGCCGGAAGGAGCTGCGCGCCTCGAAGATCATGCAGGACCGGGTCTTTAAGAACGAGTCGATCGACTTCGTCTGGGACTCGGTCGTGGTGGACGTTCTCGGCGCCGACCACGTCGAGGGCGTGCGGATCCGCGACGTCAACACCGGCGAGGAGAGGACTCTCGCCGTGGAGGGGCTCTTCGTCGCCATCGGGCATGCTCCGAGCACGGAGTTGTTCGCGGGACAGCTCGAAATGGACGAAGCCGGGTACCTCGTCACGACGGACGGGACGAAGACCGGGCGGCCCGGCGTCTTCGCCTGCGGCGACGTGCAGGACCACGTCTACCGCCAGGCCATCACGGCCGCCGGCTCCGGCTGCATGGCCGCCATCGACGCCGAGCGGTATCTCGCCGCTCTCGAGTAGGGCTGCCTGGCTCCCGCGAATCTCGAGACGAGCACGACACGACCGAGCACGACCCAAGGTAAAGGAAAGAACATGGCCGACAACATCATCACGGTGAGCGACGACACCTTCGACGAGGAGGTAGGAGCCTCGGACACGCCCGTCGTCGTCGACTTCTGGGCGGAGTGGTGTGGCCCCTGCAAGATGGTCGCTCCGGTGCTGGAGGAGATCGCTGGCGACAAGGCCGGCCAGCTAAAGGTTGCCAAGCTCAACGTCGACGACAACCCCCGCACGGCGCAACGGTTCCAGGTCATGTCGATCCCGACCCTCATCCTCTTCAAGGACGGCGAGATGGCGGGCCGCATCGTGGGGGCTCGCAGCAAGAGCCAGATCCTGGCAGAGTTCGAGCCGCATCTCGCCTGACCCGCTCGGGCGCACCACGTTCTCTGCAGGGTGGGCTACATCTTATGTCAGTAGAACTGCTAATTTGGTAGTCGGCAGATCGGCGCTCCACGCAGTCGAGCAGCTGCGCTAGTCCGCCCCCGGCCTGGCCCCGAGGCGGGCGCCTGACGGCATGGCTCCGAGGTCGCCTGGGTAAGCCGGGGGGCGTGGCCCTCGGCAGCCTGCAGATCCCGTCCGACCTCGGGTCCGCCAGCGCAGCCAGCCGGCCGGCTGGCGGCTTTAGCATGACTCCGATGCCCGACGACGCCCCAGCGGGATCCAGGTCCTCTGGGGTGTCGGACATCGACCTCCCCTTCGCGGTGGGCAGCACCGGTCCGGGCGTGGCGGACCTGCAGCAGCGGCTCGAGCGATTGGGTTACACCACCGACGGGGACGGTCCGGGCTGCTTCGGGGAAGCCACGGCGGAGGCACTCCGCCGCTTCCAACGCGACCGCGGCCTGCGAAGCGACGGCGTCTGCGGTCGCTACACGTGGAGCTCGCTTGTCGAGGCCGGCTTCCGCCTGGGAGACCGGCTCCTCTACCTCCGTGTCCCCATGCTGCATGGGGACGACGTGGCAGAGCTCCAGCGCCGTCTCTCCTCCCTCGGGTTCGATCCGGGCGGTGTGGACGGGATCTTCGGCGAGCGGACGGCGATCGCGCTGGCCGACTTCCAGCACAACATCGGCATTGCGAACGACGGCATCTGCGGCCCGCGGACCTTGGCTGAGCTGTCGAAGCTCTCACCTCGACGAGGTGGCGAGGACCTCGTCACGGCGGTAAGGGAGCGATTGCAGGTCGTCGACTCGAAGGGGAGCCTACGAGAGCGCACGATCATCGTGGCAGAGCCGGGTGGGTTCCAAAGCGGTGCCGCGGCCTTGGCTCGGGCCCTCGTGGCCGTTGGCGCCCAGCCGGTGCTGGTGCACGACCACGACGAGTCCGCGCAAGCTGACGCTGCCAACACGGCCGGGGCCCACTGCCTCATCGCATTGCGGCTCGAGCCGGCACGCCGCGGCGTGCGCACCATCTACTACCGCGGCTACCGGTACGAGTCGGAAACGAGCCGCCACCTGGCTCAGCTCATCCTGGAACGGGTGACCACCGCTCTTGATCTGCTGGACGAGGGGTCGGACGGGATGGCGCTGGCCGTGCTCCGCCAGACGAAGATGCCTGCCGTCGTCGTAGAGCTCGGCGCACCTGCCGTCGTCACCATGCGGACAACCGTGCTGGCAGCAGCGATCACCGACGCCCTGGTGGAATGGGTTGCCAAGGACTGGAGCGAGAGCGCCTGAGCAGGACCAGGAGCAGGTCGCGATGCCGGGAGCACCTCACAGATTGCCTGCTCACCAGCTCCTATGGGTGGCTTGAGCTCGCATCATCCACAATCTCATGCACAGGTTGTGGATAACCATTCATCACAGGTGGAGGTCACCCGTCAACCTCGATCTATGCCTGAGACGACGTCGCACGACTGCCCCTTCCGGGCGGGCGGGCGAGCGGCCCAGTCAGTGAAACAGTCCTGTTCACGGCTGTACGAAGCTCCTGTCCGCCGCCCAGCGTGACCCGAACCGCGCCGGCGAACCATTAGACCCCTCGGCCAGCCCCGGCGAGGCGCAGGCTCGATCTCGAGAGGCGGCGGAGGGTCTTCGCGAGGCATGGACTCTCTCGTTCTGGGCCGCCAATCCACCCAACAGAGCTGGAGGGTCCGCCGCCAGCCCTAGTCCCTCCTGTCGGCGTTGTCCTTCCTGTCGGCCAGCTACTCCACGAAGCGGCGACTTTGAAACGCAAGTGAGGGAAGGTCAGCGGTCATCGCGCAGACTCGCACCGGCGCCCTGCGGTTCGTCGCTCACCGGAAGTTGACCAAATGCCATCGCAACGGGTCCACTCGGCAGCTGCACCCAGCACATTCTCAGGCCCATTCCAAACGGCCGCACCGGATGTCCGGCACGGCGAGCACGATGGTCGGCCTTCCAGCACCGGGAGACGAGGGTTCTCGGTCGGTGCCTGGAGCGCGCTCCCGACAGCTCGGTCGAGGCGCGCGAGCAGAGGGTGAAGAAACGAAACCCTGGGGTCGACCGTGAGGCTCGACGCCCAGCGCGGTCAGCTCTCACGAAGGTCGCGGACGCGTGTCGGCGATGATGACGCGGTAGATGCGCTCGAGATCGTCGAGGGTCGCGAACTCGATCATGACGCGACCGCGACCCTTGCCCATCTCGATCCTGACGCGGGTGTTGAGATGGTCGCCGAGCAGCTCTTCGAGGTCGAGCACCCCCGGGGGCCTGAGGCCGGCAGACGCCGGCTTGCTCGCGACTGACGAGCTCTCCTCTTCCTCGTCCCCGGCGTACGTGTCCGGGTTGTCTGAGTACCCGTCAACCGATCCGTCCGCCTCTCCCATGGAGTCGTCGTCAGGAATCGAGCGAGACCGTACGAGCGCCTCGATCGCTCTCACCGAGAGGCCCTCTTGAACCGCCTCCCGGGCTATCTCCTCTTGCAGGCCACGGTCCGGTGTTGCGAGGAGGGCTCGAGCTGCTCCCGGAGAGAGCAATCCGTCGCGCACAAGGCGCTGCACCGCAGGAGGTAGCTGGAACAGCCGAAGAGCATTTGTGATCGCGACCCGACTCTTGCCGACGCGGCGGCCCACCTCCTCGTGAGTCATCCCGAAGTCCTCGATCAGTTGCTGATAAGCGCCTGCCTCATCAAGGGCGTTGAGGTCCTCCCGGTGGATGTTCTCGACGAGGGCATGCTCGAGGCTCGTGGCGTCGTCGACGGTGCTCACCAGCGCCGGGATGGTCGCAAGGCCGGCTCGGTGGGCAGCGCGGAAGCGGCGTTCGCCGGCGATCAGCTCGTACTCGTCGGCGCCTACCTGGCGCACCAGGATGGGCTGGAGGACACCGACAGCCTTGACCGAGTCGACTAGTGAAGAAAGGGCCTCCTCATCGAAGTTCGTCCTCGGCTGGAACTGGTTGGGCCGGATCTGGCTGAGCGGCACATGCCGGAGGGCCGACTCGCTCGAGATGGTGGTTGCCTGGGGAATGAGCGCACCCAAGCCCCGCCCGAGGCCGCTACGACGAGACACCACTGACCTCCTTCGCCAACTCGCGGTAGGCGATGGCACCGCGCGAGCTCGGATCGTGGACCGTGATCGGCTCGCCAAACGACGGCGCCTCCGATATGCGGACGGTACGGGGGATGACGTTCTTCGCCACAATCTCTCCGAAGTGAGTGCGCACCTCGGCCACAACTGAGTCCGAGAGCTTGGTCCGGGCGTCGTACATCGTGAGGACGATGGTTCGCACGGAGAGGGTGGGGTTGAGATTCGCCCGCACCAGCTCCACATTCCGGGTGAGTTGCGAGACGCCCTCAAGGGCGTAGTACTCACACTGGATAGGAACCAGCACCTCGGTCGCCGCAGTGAGAGCGTTGAGCGTGATCAGACCGAGGGACGGTGGACAATCGATGAAGACGAATGCGAAGTCGTCTTTCACTGGCTCGATGGCACGACGGAGGCGAAACTCCCGGCTGAGTGCTGGTACCAACTCGATTTCCGCCCCAGCGAGATCGAGGGTCGAGGGAGCGAGGAAGAGGTTCCGGATGCTCGTCGGTTCAATGCAGTCCTCTAGGGGTACGTCGTGGAGGAGCACGTCGTACATGGAGGAGTCGAAGGTGCGCGGGTCGATCCCGAGCCCGGTACTCGCATTGCCCTGCGGATCGAGGTCGACGATGAGAACCCTGAAGCCGAGATCGGCCAGTGCAGCACCGAGGTTGACTGCCGTCGTGGTCTTTCCGACGCCACCCTTCTGGTTGGCCAACGCGATAACTCGCGGGGTCGTAACGCGGGGGGCAACGGCAGGTGGCCGCGCCGTCGGCGTTGCGGCCGCTTCCGTGCCGCCAGATCCTGCGTGACCGTCCGTCGCCAACGACTGCTCCGCATCGGCATCGAGGATCGCAGCGGGGCCGGGGGCCGGTTCCTTCTCGGCCATGACCGCCGGTTCAGGATGATCGTTCATGGAGCTCCACGGAAAGCTGGAGGGTCTACCGGACGGGGTCGGCACGCGCAGCGACGTCCCTACGGCAAGAGCTGCGGTGCGAGCGAGTGTAGTCCGCGGCCGCTCTCGCCAAAAGGACTACGTGGCAATGGTTCCACGTGGAACATTGCTTCGCCTCACGGGACCGGCGTTGTGGCTGACCGATGTTCCACGTGAAACCTCCCGCTCGGGGGAAAGCTTGCTTCGCCAGGATGCGGCTGATTAGAGCGGCGAGCGCCGGACGCTCCAGTCAAAAGAGCGGTCTCTTCTCGGGCACCCCGGTTCTACGGGGAAAGCGCTCCGGACATGGAGCACGGAGTGTGAGCACCGCGAAGCTCCGTCCTCCTTCTTGGACCGGCTCCGCCCCTGACAGCCCGAGCAGCCCGAGGGCCGGCGGCGGCCAACGGCCATCGAGATGCGTCCTCCGCTCGGAGGGAATCGCCACGTCCTGTCTCGATGACCAGCGAAGATGCTCGCTCTCGGGTGGCTCCGACACGACGAGCACACCGCCGGGCAAGAGTAGGGGGGCAGCGCACTCGGCGACCACCGCTGTGGGTCCGAACGACCGCGAGGTCACGACCTGCATCGTCCCCCGGAGCTCTGCCGAACGGCCCGCCAGCTCTGCCCGGGCACCCACAACCTCGACGTTGCGCAACTCCAGCTCAGCGGTGACCTTCGCGAGCCAGTCGGCACGGCGCATCGATCCCTCGATCAAGTAGACCCGTGCACCCGGCATCAGTGAGGCAACAACGAGCCCTGGAAGGCCTCCACCTGATCCGAGGTCGGCGATCCTGAGAAGCTCGTGATCGCCTCCGTCCGGACGAGCAATAGCGGTCACCGGCGAGCGCCGAGACTCCGAGAGGCGCTCTGTGCTGGCCCCAATAGGAGCAACCAGGCGCCGGATGACGGTGACGAAGGCGGACGAGTGCTCGAGCTGGTCGTCGACCGGCGCTGGTCCGAGAAAGCCGAGGCTCTGCGCCTCCACAAGCTTTAAGCGGACGGGCCCGAGCTCGGGCACCATCGCGTCCCCCTCGAGCTCAGCCGGCCGAAGCCGCGTCTGGCTCCTCCGCGGGATCCGAGCTCTCGGACCTGCTGTCCTCCCGGGAGCTCTGCGACGGCACGATCACGACGTAGCGCCGGGGCTCGTCGCCCTCCGAGATCGTTCTCACGCCTTCGATCTCGTTCACCGTGTCGTGGACGATCTTGCGGTCGGCGGGGTTCATCGGGTCGAGAGCTTGCGCCTCTCCGGACTCCAGCACCTCACTCGCAACCCGTCGTGTGAATTGCTGGAGTGCCGCGGCTCGGCGGAGACGGTACCCACCCACGTCGACGACGATGCGCACACCGCCGTGCTCCTCGGCCCTGCGCTGCACTGCCGTCCGAGTGAGCTCCTGCAACGCATCAGCCGTGGCACCACGCGGACCAATCAAGATCCCGAGGTTCTCGCCGGTCACGTCGATGCGGATGACCTCCTCTGAGATCTCGACCGTGGTCGTCGCATCGAGACCAAAGGAGCCGATAACCCCCCGCACAAACTTCTCTGCCAGCTCCGCCTGCGCTTCGATGCTCATCTCTTCCTCCTCGGTCAGCAGCCCCAAGCTTGCTCCGGCTGCGCCATCTCTCGAGCCTGCCGAAACCTGTCCCAGATCGGACCGCCTCCCAGGACTCGACCGGCCCCGAGCACCCTCGCGACCAGGTAGCCGGTCCTGCGCACTGTTCCCATTTTCCTCGCTCGGGTTTGGCTGCCCTCCTGCAGACTGCCTGGAATCAGCCCCGTCACGATGCAGCTCGGCGCCGGCCTCTCGCGCTCTCGATCCACCGCCTCGCCGGCGCCGCCGACGACTCCGCGGTCCATCGGGAGCCGTCGCGTCACGGTCTGGCCGGGGCTGAGCATCGGCCGCTTCAGTTCGAGTGACGGCGCTGGCGCTCGCTTGTGCTCTGGCGGGCCCGCTTTCGCGTCGCCTCCGGGCTTCGCCTGCGGACGGCCCCGCCGGCGCTTCCTCGCCGGCGCCAGCGCGTGATCTCGACTTTCCACCACGTCCACGGCTCGCCCTGGTCTCCACGCCGGAGGAAGGCCTGCGGGAGGGGCGCTTTGCTCTTGCCTGGACCGGGCGGACTCGTACGCGGACTCGAGCTGCCGTCTTACGGAGCCCGAACATCGAGCTCCTCGGCTCCTCCAGGACGACTACCTCCGCGTCGGGCTGCGCGACTCCGAGGCGCTCCAGTGCCTGTTCGACCGCGTCCGCGACGGTCTCGCCCGTCGCCTCGACCCACTCCACCGTCAGGGTCGCCGTGAGCGCTTGTCGCGAGCTCGGTTGCGCGAAGATCCGGCGCTCGCAGGCTGGCGGTTCTGGCTGCCCTTCGACCCGTTTCCGTTTCCGTTCGTCCTGGCTGCAGCACCGGATCGTGACCCGCCACGAGTCCCGCCGCTCGAACCAGGAGCGCCATTCCGGGAAGCCTTGCCGTTCTGATTGCGGGCGACCTGCTGTTGCCCGTCGCCACCGCCGGGCGCCGTCGGTAGTTCTCCGGTGAGACCCGCTCGGGCGTCGCGGAGGCGCTCGCGGAAGCTCTTACGGGCGCCGTCGGTAGCGGCAGCGGGGGCACGGCCGCCGGAGGTGGCGCCACTTTTCTCAGCCGCCGCCTTTGCTTTGACGTCGATCGCAGCCCTCATCTTCCGGATCTGCGCGATCGACTCTTGCACCTTCGGGTCGTGCTTGTACATGTACTCCTGCTGGCCGACTCTGAACAGGCTCGAGACGATGAAGTACACGCCGACGCCCGCAGGCAGCACGATGTAGAAGATCACGAAGATCAGCGGCATGAACTTCTGGATCGCCTGCATCTGCGGGTTCGCCTGCTGCGCCGCTGGGTTCCGAGTCGTGATCTGCCACATGGAGACGTACTGGAGCACGACGGCGATCAGGATGACGGCGATGTAGGGGACCTTTCCGCTCCAGCTCAGTCCGGTCGTGCGCACCGAGTCAGCGAGGTTGAGTCCGAGGAAGCCGAGCACTCCGTGGCTCGCCTTGACAGCGTGATAGAGCGAGGAGTTCGTCGGGATGTACTGCGGGCTCAGGATCTGGTGGAGGTGCGACCCCTTTCCAACCGTGACCGTCCTCGTCATCCCCCGGATGACGTCATAGAGGACGATGAAGATCGGGAACTGCAAAAACATCGGCAGGCAGCCACCGGTCGGGTTGACCCCGTTCTCCCGGTAGAGCGCCATCATCTCTTCGTTGAGCTGAGTCCGGTTCGCCTGGCGCTCCTCGGTGCTCATGCCAGGCTGTGTCTTGTACTTCTGCTGGATCTTCTTCAGCTCCGGGGCGAGGATCTGCATCCGCATCATCGAGCGGGTGCCGGCTCGGGTGAGAGGGAAGACGACCACCATCACCGTGAGGGTGAGCAGGACGATCGAGAGCCCGAAGCTGTGAGTGAAGCTGTAGAAGAACGCCAGCACCTGGCCGAAGATGTCGGCGAAGGGGCTGATGATCGAGGTGATGATCGAGGACAGGATCATGGGATCACTCCGACGGGACGGGGTCGAAGCCCCGCCCTCCAAGAGGGTGACAACGGGAGATGCGGCGGACAGCGAGCCACACGCCTCGGCCTGCGCCGTGTCGTTCGATAGCTTCGACGGCGTACTCCGAGCAGCTCGGCTGGAACCGGCACGGCGACAGATGCCCGAACCGGGCAGCCTGGTAGGCCCTGATGAGGCCGATGAGGAATCGGCGGAGCGTGCTCAAGGGATCTCGCTCCCGCCTGCGCGACTCATAGCTTCGGTCACTCGTCTCCTCAGTTCCTGGAACGAGACGTCTCGGATGCCGGACCCGACTCCGATGAGGTACGTCCCGGCAGGTAGCTCTGCTACTACCTCACGAACCACGACGCGCAGCCGGCGGCGATAGGTGTTCCGCTCGACAGCAGTGCCGACTCGACGAGGAATCGAATAAGCCACGTACCGTGACTCATCCGCGGGCGCAGCAGGCACATAGTGTACCGTCACCGGTCCCGACTTGGCACGGCGGCGCGAGCGCCCGAGGGCGCGGAAAGCCCGTGAGCCGTGCACCGACGCCAATGCTGGCCGAGAACGGAGTTGACCACCACCGGCGTGCTGGCCGGACGGACAGATCCCCTCAGGCAGAGAGGTTGGCGCGACCACGGCGACGCCGTGCCTTCAAGATGGCACGCCCGGCGCGTGTCGACATGCGGTGCCGGAATCCGTGCTTGCGGGCCCGCTTGCGGTTGTTCGGCTGGAAGGTGCGCTTCATCTGGCTTCTCGCTCGTCAGGAGATCAAGGGACGCGACAGGTCAGGCATCCCGGGAGGACTCCGTCACGTTAGCGCGATCGCCGCAATGTGACAACCTCGCGACAACCCCCTGGTCGACAACAAGAATTGCTCTCTGAACAGGGGAAACTTCCTTCGGCGCGGACTGGGATCCCGCTGTAGGATGCGCCGTCCGGCGTGGCACCTCCACGCCATCCACAACTGTGGATCCCGTGTGGAAAGACGGAAAGCTGAGGGGCTCCGAGCTCGTGACTGAGGCCCAACAACTGTGGAACGAGTGTTCTTTCGCTCTACAACAACAGGTCTCCGACGCAACCTGGAAGACGTGGTTCGCCGAGATTCGCCCCGTGGCGGTGACCAACGGAACTCTTGTGCTGGCTGTGCCGAACGCCGTGGTGCGGGATCGCCTTGATGGCCGGTTCCAGGCCCTGATCCACGACGCGCTCACCGACAGCACCGGCCGGGACTACCCCATCCGTCTCGACGTCGTCGAACCGGACAGCGATCTGCCGGTGGCGATCACCGCGGACGAGCTCGCCCGCTCGACGGGCGCTCATGGCCAGCGGGCGTCCAGCTTGGCCGGGCTGTCCGAAGAACAGGACCGCCTAGCCGAAATCCACAGCGGTTTTGCGCCACCAGCACCGGCAGGAGCATCTGAGCCTCAGCACCAAGGTGCATCCGCCCGCGCCGGGAGCTCCCGGGTGCTCTCGGACGACGCCGTCCCGTTCACGAACCGCTACACCTTCGACGCCTTCGTGATCGGTCCGTCAAACCGATTCGCCCACGCCGCTGCGCTGTCGGTAGCCGAAGCGCCCGCCCGCAGCTACAACCCGCTGTTCATCTACGGAGGTGCCGGCCTCGGTAAAACACATCTGCTCCAGGCCATCGGGAATTACGTACGGGAGAACTTCGGCCGCCTGCGCGTGCGTTACGTGTCGACCGAGACCTTCATGAACGAGTTCGTCGAGACTCTCCGGGCGAAGACGGACATGGGTGAGTTCCGGCGTCGATACCGGGAGTGTGACGTACTGCTTCTCGACGACGTCCAGTTCATGGACAAGAAGGAGTCGTTGCAGGAAGAGCTGTTCCACACCTTCAACTCCCTCTACGGCGCCTCCAAGCAGATTGTCCTCACGTCAGATCGGCCGCCGAAGGCGATCGCCACACTCGAGGACCGCCTGCGCAGCCGCCTTCTCTCGGGCCTCACGACCGACATCCAGCCTCCTGAGCTCGAGACTCGCATCGCCATCCTCCGCACGAAGGCCGAGCACGAGGGCGCAGTCGTTGGTGACGAGGTGCTCGACTTCATCGCGTCGAACGTGAAGGACAACATCCGCGAGCTCGAAGGCGCGCTCATCCGCGTCACCGCGTTCGCGTCCCTCAACCGCCAGCCGCTCACTCGCGACCTCGCGGAGGTCGTGCTCTCCGACCTCGTGGCCGCGAGCCAGCCTCGTACCATCACCGCTCGCCAGATCCTCGAGGAGTCAGCGAGGCACTTCGGGTTCTCGGTCGACGAGCTGTGTGGACCCAGCCGGCGCCGACCGCTCGTGATCGCGCGGCAGATCGCCATGTACCTGTTCCGGGAGCTGACCAACTACAGCTATCCGGCGATCGGCAGGGAGTTCGGGGATCGCGACCACACCACGGTCATCCATGCCGTCGACAAGATCTCAGCCCTCATGCGCGAGCGCCGCCAGATCTACGACACGGTCACTCAGCTCATCGTGAAGATCAAGAACGGTGAGTGACCTGTGGACGGGTTGCGCCGAAGCTGCCACGACGATGTGGAAAGCTGCTCGGGGCGCCGTGGACATAGCGGCTCTTTTTGCGTCGCCATCCACATGCCCGCACTCGGCACGGGGTGGCCCTGTGGGTAGCTGTGGACAACGCGCGAACAACTGCACAGCGCTGACCAGGGATAACGAACTGTTCTCCACACTCCCCAGCCCTTACTACTCCTGCTTTCAAATTCTCATCAAAAAGGAGAAGAGACCGACGTGAGATTCCGAGCGGATCGCGACACGCTTCTCGAGGCTCTCGTCACTGCGAGCCGTGCCACCGCGGGACGGTCCTCGCTCGCGGGTGTGGCGCCGGGTCTTCAGCTCTCGTTGCGGGCTTCGAACCTTGAGATCGTGGGGTCGGATCCCGATCTCGTCATCGAGGTTCGCTTGCAGGTGGCGGGGGAGTCGGATGGAACCGTCCTCGTGCCGACGCGCCTCGTGACCGACATCGTGCGCTCTTTCGACTCCGGTGCAGTCGCCGTCGCGGGCGTCGATGAGGAGGTGCGTTTTTCAGCAGGTCGTGCAGAGTTTGTCGTGCGGGTGGCTGCCGGCGCGGAGATCACGCGCCTCGGTTCACCGGAGAACTCGGGGATCGAGCTTCCTGCTGCGACGTTCGCCGAGGGGCTCCGGCAGGTGGTCCGCGCCGCGCTGACCGACGACTCCAGGGCGCCGCAGCTCACCGCAGTGCAGATGAAGGCGACGGAGAAGGGGCTGCGGCTCATTGCCACCGACTCGTACCGGCTCGCGTTCAGGGACTTCGAAGGAATGAGCGCTCTTGAGGATGGCTCGCAGGTTCTCGTTCCTGCTCGCGCCCTTGCCGAGGTACAGCGCCTCGTTGGTCAGGCGAGCGAGAGCGACGAAGACCGGATCACGTTTCGCCACAGTGACCTCGATGCAGTCTTTGAGCTCGGCGACGTGCGCATCACGACCCGTCTCGTGCGTGGACAATTCCCTGATGTCGACCGACTCGTGCCGCCCTCGTACGCATACCACTTGACCGTGCCGCGGGAGGACTTCGCAACGGCGCTCCGACGGGTGAGACTGCTCGTCCGGGACAGCAAGGACATCACGACACCAGTGAGGCTGTCCTTCCGTGGGCATGGTGTCGAGCTGCAAGTGCTCACTCCGGAGAGCGGTAGGGCTGTTGAGGAGCTCGAAGGTGACTTCGACGGGGACGAGGTCATGATCGCCTTCAATCCCGGCTATCTCCTCGACGGGGTCGAGGCACTCCGTTCTGACGTGCTCGTTCTCGAGCTCAACGATCCGGGAAAGCCCGCGCTCGTTCGGGGAGAGGGCGAGGACGAGTACCGGTATCTGTTGATGCCGGTCAAGGTAGCCTGACACCGATATCTCGGTATCCCCGGACCACCCCGCTGTTCCGGTGACGGTAACGAACGTCACCCGCCTCGGCGCTCGGCACTTCCGCAATCTGGACACGGCTGAGCTCGTTCCAGCGCCGGGCGGCCTCACCGTCATCCAGGGTGGAAACGGAGCTGGAAAGACTAGCTTGCTAGAAGCCCTCTCCTACTGCTCGGTGCTGAAGTCGTTCCGCTCCGTTCCGAGGGAGGCTCTCGTCCAGACCGGGGAGACGTCCGCCTCGATCTCCTGCGACCTTTGCCAGGGTGAGCGTCGTTTGGAGATCAAGGTCCACGTCGAGCTCGCTCGGCGCGACACCGCCACGCTCAACGACCGCCGCGTGAACGGGCCCCGTGAGCTCGTCGAGGTCCTGCGGACGACACTGTTCACGCCGGATGACCTAGACCTGGTAAAAGGCCCGCCCGCCCGGCGCCGTGACCTGCTCGACGACGCAGTCCTTGCGACCTGGCCCCGCCTCGGAGGGGATCGAGCTGAGCTCGAGCGAGTGCTGCGCCAGAGGAACACCCTCCTCCGCCAACTCGGCGGCCGCCTCCCGCACGAGGCAGTCATGACGCTCGATGTCTGGGATGAACGCCTTGCCGCCGTGGGGGAGCGAGTGGTGGCCGCACGAGAACGGCTCATCGACAGAGCGGCTCCTTTCGTGGCAGAGGCGTTCTCGGTCCTCGCACCCCAAGCTGGAGCGCTCGTTCTCTCCTACGTCCGATCCTTCGAGGGCGCGCTTCGCGAGGCGCTCGAGCAACACCGGAACGAGGATCTGAAACGTCAGGTCACCACGGTGGGGCCCCAGCGGGACGAGCTCGAGATCACCGCCGGAGGCCTCGACGCACGGACCCGGCTCTCCCAGGGGCGACAGCGCTGCGTGGCGCTTGCTCTCCGGCTCGGTCTCCATCGGTACGTGGGCGACGTAACCGGCGCGGCGCCCGTTCTCCTCCTCGACGACGCCTTTTCCGAGCTCGACGAGACAACAGCCCGAGCACTCGTCGGCGAGCTTCCACCAGGCCAAGCGCTCCTCACCACAGCCGGACCCTTGCCGCCGGGTGCGCAACCCGACCTTGTCGTCCGGATAGAGCGAGGAGCGATCCTGCCATGAGCACCGACATTCCGCGTCCGCGGGGGGAGCCAGGCCAGGAGAGCCGATTCGACCTTCCAGGGGAGGAGTTGGGGTTGACGCCCATCCGAGACGCCGTCTCCTCAGTGCTGCGGGCGAGGGGGCTCTCAGCAGCGGCCGCCCTCGCCGAGATCACCTCGGTCTGGCAGCAGATCGTGGGGGAACAAGTAGCCAATCGAGTGGTCCCCGTCGCGCTACACGCTGGAGAGCTCGTCTGCGAAGCCCCGGACCAAGCATGGGCCACGGAGATGCGGCTGCTGTCGGACACGGTTCTCGCCCGCCTTGCCGAGGAGCTGGGCTACCCGGTCGCTACACGATGCAGCGTGAGGGTGAGGCCCAGGTCAACGCAGTGAATTTTCCCTTGCCGCAACCCCCAAAATGCTCTGGCGGCCAGCACCGAGACGGTAGAATGAAGGCATCGTCGGACACCCGCAACGAGCGTCCTCCGCTCTCGGTCATGAGGTGGCCCGGCCAGTGAACGACACCCCATCTGGAAGGTCGCGCCCGTGGTTATGAACGCCGAGGCCGAGGATCGCACTGCGATCGGCTCCGAGTACACCGCCCACGACATCACGGTCCTCGAAGGTCTCGAACCGGTCCGCAAGCGGCCGGGCATGTACATCGGCTCCACGGGTCCGAGTGGGCTCCACCACCTGGTCTGGGAGGTCGTGGACAACTCGGTGGACGAGGCCATGGCAGGGTACGCGACGCGCATCGACGTGACGCTTCTGGCCGACGGGGGCTGCCGAGTCGTCGACAACGGTCGCGGGATCCCCGTCGACGAGCATCCTCAGTACAAGGGGAAGTCCGCCGCCGAGATCGTGCTGACGGTGCTTCACGCCGGCGGCAAGTTCGGAGGCGGTGGCTACAAGGTCTCCGGCGGCCTCCACGGAGTCGGCGTGTCGGTGGTCAACGCGCTGTCGAGCCGACTCGTGCTCGAAATTGACCGTCTTGGCAAGCACCACCGGATGGAGTTCCGCGATGGTGGCCAACCCGTGACGGGACTCGAGGTGGTCGGCGACGCCCCGCGTGGCCGGACCGGCACCACCGTCACGTTCTGGCCGGACGCTTCGGTCTTCGAGGAAACGGAGTTCCGCGCTCAGACGATCACGGAACGGCTGCAGGTGATGGCGTTCCTCAACAAGAACCTCGAGATCCGCTTCAAGGATGAGCGTCCCGGTCACGATCCGGAGCCCCAGGTCTTCCGCTACTCCGGGGGCATCGTCGACTACGTGAAGCACCTCAACGCGACCAAGGAGCCGTTGTTCAAGCGCGTGGCCTCCTACGTCGTGGCCGAGGAGAACCAGGAGGTCGAGGTCGCCCTCCAGTGGAACACGGGCTACTACGAGTCGATCTACTCCTTCGCGAACGGCATCGCCACGATCGAGGGCGGCATGCATGAAGACGGCTTCCGCCAGGCGCTGACGGCGGTCGTCAACAAGTTCGCGAAGAACCGCAACCTCATCAAAGAAGGAGCCGAGAGCCTCGCCGGAGAGGACGTGCGCGAGGGTCTTACGGCCATCGTCTCCGTCCGCCTTACCGAGCCGCAGTTCGAGGGGCAGACCAAGGCCAAGCTCGGCAACACCGCCATGCGGTCGCTCGTCGCCCGGGCCACGAACGAGAAGCTCGCCGAGTGGTTCGAGGAGAACCCGAAAGAGGGCGCCCAGATCGTGAAGAAGGGCCTCGACGCCCAGCGAGCCCGCATCGCGGCCAAGCACGCAAAGGAGTTGACCAGGCGCAAGACCGCGCTCGACGGCGCCGGCCTGCCGGGCAAGCTCTACGACTGCTCGTCGCGCAATCCGGACGATTGCGAGCTGTTCATCGTGGAGGGGAACTCTGCGGCCGGCTCGGCCGTGAAGGCGCGAGACCCGCGCACCCAGGCGGTGCTCCCGATCCGCGGGAAGATCCTCAACGTCGAGAAGGCCCGCGTGGACAAGATGCTGAAGAACGCCGAGATCCAGGCGCTCATCATGGCGATCGGCGCTGGTCTCGCCGACGACTTCGATCTCTCCAAGATCCGCTACGACAAGGTCATCATCCTGGCTGACGCCGACGTCGACGGCTCGCACATCCGCACGCTGCTCCTCACCTTCTTCCTCCGCCAGATGAAGCCCTTTGTCGAGGCCGGTCATATCTACGTCGCCCAGCCGCCGCTCTACTCGGCCGAGGTCGGGACGGCGAAGGTGTACCTGAAAGACGACCTGGCCAAGGCTCGGTTCCTCGAGGAGCACCCGAACTACAGCAAGGACTTCAACCGTCTGAAGGGCCTCGGGGAGATGGACTGGGCGGAGCTCAAGGAGACGACCATCGACCGGGAGAAGCGCTCGCTCCTCCAGGTGACGATGGAGCAGGCCAGCATCGCCGACGAGATCTGCTCCATCTTGATGGGAGACGACGTCGAGGTCCGTCGTCACTTCATCCAGAGCAATGCGAAAGACGTCCGGTTCCTCGACATCTGAGCCGGCACGGGGACCGGGTGGCCGCACGGTCCACGAGAGTGTGAACGACGACTCAAGAGAGCGACACCGCCATGGCTGACACGAACGGTTCAGGCACGAACGGCTCAGGGCCCGGCACGAACGGCTCTGGATCCCGCGGGAGCGGATCAGGAGGCGGAGGCACGGCGCTCGGGGTCGTCCCGATCGAGATCCAAGAGGAGATGGAGCGCTCGTTCCTCGAGTACTCCATGTCCGTCATCGTCCAGCGCGCGCTCCCCGATGCTCGGGACGGTCTGAAGCCCGTTCACCGGCGCATCCTCTATGCCATGGGCGACGAGGGTCTCCGCCCGGACCGGCCCTTTGTGAAGTGCGCCAGGGTGGTCGGCGACGTGATGGGCCGTTTCCACCCCCACGGGGACGCCGCCATCTACGACGCGCTCGCCCGTATGGTGCAGCCCTTCTCGTTGCGCCACCCGTTGATCGACGGCCACGGCGACTTCGGTGCCCCTGGTCCGAACATGGGTCCGGCCGCCGCGAGGTACACCGAGTGCCGCCTCGCGCCGCTCGCCATGGTGCTTCTCGACGGGATCGACGAGGAGACCGTCGACATGGTTCCCAACTACGACGGGAGCGACGAGCAACCCGTCGTGCTGCCGGCTCGGTTCCCGAACCTGCTCGTCAACGGGTCGCAGGGCATTGCCGTGGGGATGGCGACCAACATCCCGCCGCACAACCTGGGCGAGGTCATCGATGCCACCATCTACTACCTCGAGCACCCCCAGGCGACGCCTGACGAGCTGATGCAGTTCGTGAAGGGTCCCGACTTCCCAACCGGCGCGCTCATTCTCGGACGGTCCGGCATCCTGGACGCCTACAGGACGGGACGGGGCTCGGTGAAGATGCGCGCCGTCGCCGAGATCCAGGAGGGTCGGGCGGGCAAGAGCCAGATCGTCGTGACGGAGATCCCTTACCAGACCTCTGTCGAGGGTATCTCGACCCGTATCGCCGAGGCGGTGGAAGCCGGCGACATCACGGGCATCGACGGCCTCGAGAACTTGTCGGCCGGAGACGACACGAGACTCGTCATCACCTTGAAGCGGGACGCGAACGCGAACGTCGTCCTCAACAACCTCTTCAAGTACACGCCGATGCAGACCAGTTTCGGCGTCCACATGCTCGCTCTCGTCGACGGGGTGCCGCGTCTGCTCAACCTCGCCCAGGCCGTCGGTGCCTACGTAGAACATCAGGTCGAGGTCGTCACGCGCCGTTCGGAGTACCAGCTCCGCCGCGCACGGGCCCGGGCCCACATTGTCGAGGGCCTCCTCCGGGCGATCGACATGCTGGATGCCGTCATCGCGGCGATCCGGGCATCCGACGACCGGGCAGCTGCTCGTGAGGCATTGCAGGCCGAGCCCTTCTCGTTCTCCGAGGAGCAGGCGAACCACATCCTCGACATGACGCTCGCCCGCCTGACGCGTCTCGGCCGGTCGGACCTCGAGGGCGAGTTGGAGGAGCTCCACGCCAAGATCGCGGAGCTCGAGGCGATCCTGACGGAGCCCGCCCGCCTCCGCAGCGTCATCGCTGGCGAGCTCACCGAGGTCCGTGCGAAGTTCGCGGACGAACGGCGGACGCGGCTCGTCCACGACCCGGGCGATCTCAACATCGAGGACCTCATCGAGGACGAGGAGATGGTGATCACCATCACTCGCGCCGGCTACCTGAAGGCCGTCTCCGCAGACGCGTTCCGCACCCAGGGTCGAGGTGGTCGAGGGGTCCAAGGGGCAAAGCTGAAGGAAGAGGACCTCGTCCACGAGATCGTGCACACGACCGCCCATGCGCACCTGCTCTTCTTCTCCAACCGGGGGAAGGTGTACCGACTCCGTGCTCACGAGATCCCGATCAAGGACCGGAACGCACGAGGCACGCCGGCGGTCAACCTCCTCCCTCTCGAGGCGGGCGAGACCATCCAGGCGATCATCGAGGCCGGGCAGTTCGCCGAGGAGGAGTTCCTGCTCTTCGCGACGAAGTCGGGGCAGGTGAAGAAGACCCCACTGAGCGAGTACGACAAGTCCCGTCGGGAGGGCTTCATCGCCATCAACCTGAACGACGGCGACGAGCTGGTGAGAGTGATCCGGACGGGCGGCGACGACGAGCTGCTGCTGGTGAGCCGGCAGGGCATGGGGATCCGCTTTCGGGAGACCGAGGTTCGACCGATGGGCCGCAGCGCCGCCGGAGTGCGGGGCATGCGCCTCAAGGACGGGGACGAGCTGGTCTCCTGCGACGTCGCACGGGATGGGGTCGACCTCCTCATCGTCACGGACGCGGGCTACGGCAAGCGGACCAAGCTCGACCACTTCCACGCCCAGGCACGAGGTGGGCAGGGCGTCCGGGCGATCAAGCTCACGCAGCGACGTGGCCGGGTCGTCGCCGCGATCATGGCCTCGCTCGACGACGAGCTCCTCATCGTGTCCTCGGCCGGCGTGGTGATCCGAACGGCCGTGCGGGAGATCGCCGCGCAAGGGCGTGATGCAACCGGAGTCAGGCTGATGAACCTGGACGAGGGTCACAGCGTTGCCGCGGTGGCACCGGTATCAGCTGGCTCGGAGTAGCGAAAGCCACTTCATGACCAACCCGCAGGGGTCGGTGGTCTCTCATCCGGGCCCTCCTTCGCTTCAGGAGCGTGGTGTAGCCTGGCCGTTCGCCCCGGGGCTATAGCTCAGTCGGTTAGAGCGCAGCACTGATAATGCTGAGGTCGCTGGTTCGATTCCAGCTAGCCCCACGCTGTTGGCGCTGGTCAGGAGGGGTGCCAGCCTCTAGCTGCGGTCAGTCAGCTTCCCCGGCTGGCACGACCCACTCGGTGCGCTGGCCTGTGACCTCGGCGATCAGGTCGAAGTCGCTGTCGTAGTGGAGCACAGTCAGGTTGAGGGCTTCGCCGGCGGCGGCGATGAGCAGGTCGGGGATCTTGCGGCCTCGCTGGCTGCGATCCGCCAGGAGACGCTGGACTTGCAAGGAGCGATGGAGGTGAGCCGCGGTGGTCTCGACGGGGGTGAGGACACTGAGGGACTCCATGAGCTGGTCCCACTCGTCGGCGTTGCGCGCCGAGTAGCCGATCTCGAGGTCGCAAATCGTTGCGCGGGCGACCTTGCCTCGCGCGGCGAGGGGTTCGACGGCCGCGCGTACGAGCGGCTGGCTCATCCGCTTGAGGACGCTCGAGTCGACGAGGTGGGTCAGCGCCACGCTTCGGAGCGGTCGATCAAGTCGGCGCTCGCCAGCACGTCAAGGGCGCCGGCGACCTCGGCGTCGCGGTCTCCGCCGGCCTGGCGTAGGGCGGCGTTCACGGTGTCCTTGATGGTCGTCGTGCCGAGTCGGGCCTGGGCGACGCTCAGCGCGTTCTCGTCCAAGTCGACCAGGTGCTTGCTCATGGAAAGAGTATATACGTAGCTGGTGTCGGATATACTCTGCTCGCTGTCAGTGAGTCCCCGCACGTCGCTCCGTACGAGAGCGCTCCTTCCCGGGCCCCGAACG
>Ga0070737_10001389_pt1 | contig 34960 bp, 41 predicted proteins | sample Coa_R1_10_FD_66438 | JGI IMG/M metagenome (GOLD analysis project Ga0070737, IMG submission 66438) | Surface soil microbial communities from Centralia Pennsylvania, which are recovering from an underground coalmine fire - Coalmine... | ecosystem: Environmental > Terrestrial > Soil > Unclassified... | reverse complement strand
CGTCGGCAGCGACGTCCACGCCGACGTTGGCCCAGCCGACGGTCTGCTGCTTGGTGCAGCCGGTCGTGGCGGTGCCGATGGTGGCGCCTGCGGCGGCGATCACGCCGAAGGTGGTGGCCAGAACGCAGAACGAACGGAACTTCATGGGAGTCTCTCCTCTTTCTGCTGCGCGCGTCGCAGCGGTTCTCAGGCAGCTTCCTCGACGAACTCGGTGAGCACGTCGAAGTCGTGAACGAGCGCGAGCCCGCGCCACATGATGATGGCCTGCTCGTACTTGGCGCGGAACAGGGCTCGCATCCCGGGCCTGGCGTGTGGAGCCTGGCGGCCATCGAGGAATGCCCCCGAGACGCCCCTTCGCGCCTGGTACCCGGGACCCACCGCCAGAATGAATCCCGTCGCAAACACGTCCTCACCCTTGATGCGACCGAATCGGTCCTTGGCGCTCTCGGGAATGATGATGCGACCCCTGGCGATGGGGTCCTTGTCGCGCGAGATGACGCAGATGTCGATCTTCGGCTTGATGAGCGCGCGCGCGCCGAACGTTGGTGTGATGAGACCTTGGCGGCTCACCCCCATCTTTCGGCGCGTGGCGATCTCCTCGCGCGCGTGCTCGGCGCAAAGAATGAAGTGCTCGTCGAAGACGATGCAGCCGTCGTTACGACACGGCCTCTCCGAGGCCGAGCCGTGTGCGCAGTCGGGAGCGTTCACGCGGCGACCTTCGGCTCGCCGTTCTTCGAGGCGGCAAGCTTGCGTGCGGCCCGTGCCTGCGCCACCTGATCGGGCACGTCGAAGTGCGCGAGCTTGGCCACGCGCACGACGGCGCCCGGCGCGGCTCCCGAGCTGATGGCTGTCAGCGCGCTGATCGAGGCGAAGAAGAACGTCGACGCATTGAGGACGAGTGGATTCTGATCGTGCAGGTAGCCGTAGAACGCGCTCACGCCCGGTAGCACGATCATCAGCCACACCATCACCTTCGGTGGGACGGTGAACTCGCCGAGTACCTTGCCCGTCTGCACGATCTGCGTCAGCACGCCGAGGGCCATGCTGAGCGTCGAGACGAGGATCACGGCCGCCGTGAATGGTTGCTGCGCCCCAGGGACGTGCAGCGGCACGGGACTCGGATCCTGAGCCCACGCGAGCACGGGCATCGCGATGGTCGCGATCATCACGAACAGAAAGAGGAACCAGTAACGCCTGTCGACGAGCCTCATGTGTCTTGCTCCTTCTTCTTGTTGCGACCCCTCGCGAGACCACCTTTGCGGCCGATCTCGGCCATGTGGGCTCGGTTCTCGGAGACGACTTCGCCGCCGACCCGGCCCGCCTTACGGGCCTCGTCGGGCGAGAACTCGTGAGCGCGTCCCTGGGCGTGGGCAGCTTTGCCGCCCTTGCTCGCGATGGCCCGCTGCTTGGTAGGATCCATCGAAGCGAAGCCGCGAGCGCTCTTTTCGTCGTTCTTGGCCATCGACGGGGAAGCTAGCTCAGCATATTCGCCTAGTCAATGCCCCGACCGGTTGCAGGCGAGAGAATTATTGAGCACGCTTTTCGTCGAAGGGGAAGGAGGCTCGAATGACTCGAAAAGACATGGACGCGGATCTCCGCGTCAGCCTGGATGCGTTGGTGAACAAGCAGGTCGAGCGCGGCGCTCGCGATGGAAGAAACGAGGCGATCGTAACGATCGTCGCGCTTCTTGCGGCGTGTGTGATGGCTGCGATGCTCTGCCACTGCGGAGGCGCTCCGTTCACGGCGGAGCAGCTCACCATCCGCGCCGACGACGGCGGCAACACTTCTACTGACGGCGGCCCGCAGGGCGATGATGCCTCCAGCGCCGTGGACGCCATGGGGGGGGGGGAGGCGGCGTCAGACGACGCCGGAGGCGATTCCGATCCTCCCTCGGTCGATGCCAGTGCGCAAGTCGACGCCGCTGTCGATTCGGGACCGCCTATCTACATGCACCACAATGGCCTCGGCCAGACCTGGACCGACTCGACGCCGCTCGGGACCTACTCCGAAGCCGAGGCGATGAACGCCTGCACGGCATACACGAGCGACGCGAGCCAATGCGTGGCCACGTTTTGCGGCGTGACAGGTGATCACAATCTCGTCGGCGTAGTCGGCAAGCCAGTGGCGTGGGCCTACGCGGGCGGAGCTGCCGAAGGCCACGTGGGAACGATGGCCGGCGCGTGTCCCTCGTCGAGCGATCCGAGCTGGCAGTAAAAGCCCGTAGGACGGCGCAATCACGTCCTACGGGCTACCGCTGACGATGGGGTTATTCGAGCGGGATCTCGGTGATGCTCATCGTCACGTTCTCGTACGTGATGACGGCAGCATTCACGACCCCGGTGAGCGTCAGACCGAACGCGACCAGATCACCCTTGGTGAAGGGAACCGGTGCGTTGTTCGTGTCCATCACGATGCCGCTGAAGTCGAACGCCAGACCGCCGGCACCGTTCGCGGTGAGCAGACCCGTGAGGGTCGGCGTCTCGCGCAGGTGAGCGACGACTGCGCCGGCCGCCGCGCTGTTGAGCGGAGCGCCGTTGACCTCGATGCCTGCGGCAGCCACTCCAGCCGCATCGACATTGAGGAACGCTCCGTTTTTCAGATCGTTCCACGGCGTGAACTCGGGTACGTCTTCACCGACGAAGATGCCGGTGGGCAGCGTGGCGTTGACCATGTTCGCCCATGTGCCGACGGGTGACGCGAAGGGCACCGCCACGAGCTTGTGGACGGGCTTGTCGGCAGTCATGTCGTCACTGAACGTCGCGTGAACCTCCACGCGGAAAAGACCACTGTACTTCGCGCGCAGCATGACGGCGGCGACGCAGACCTCTGCGGGAGCAGCTGGCGTTGTCTGCGCGTGCGGCACTGTCCTGACGAACGCGACCGCGTTGTCCGCAGCCTCACCGGCTTGCTGTCCCATCCAGATGCGCGGAGTGACTCTTTCGACGAGAGATCGACGACCCATGGGTCCCTTTCTTTCTGCCCTTCAGGGCATGTTTCGTGGAGCCTCCCTGAAGGTGGCTCAGTGCTTTTTCGCGCCCCTCTTCTTCTTGCGCAGGTAGAGCGCCGCACCACCCGCGGCTGCGACGGCCACCACGCCCGCGATGATAAGTCCCGTGTTACTCCCCGAGCTGGTCGACGACGGCGGAGCTGGAGGTGACGGGGGAGAAGGCGGCGTCGGAGGCGTCACGTTCCCGCCCCCGCCCTGGCAAGCGGCCGGCGAGCTGCCGAGCACCGATGCGATGGCGGCGGCGCACGCGGCGTCGTACTGGCCGTTGTGCGCGAGCTGCGCTCCCTGTCCGCTCGCGTTCCACGCGTTCTTGAAGTTGTGGATCGCGGCATTGACGGGCGTGCCATTCTGGCTAACCGATGCGCAGTAGTTCGAGTCGGCGTTGATCGCGTCGACCGCCGCTTGCGCTGCCGTCTGGAGCGCCGACGACTGCCCGCTGCCACCTTGCGCCGTGGCGATGCCGTTGGCGTAAGCGTTGTACATCGCCATCAGCAGAGAGAGCGCTTTCTGCGCATCGGCGAGGGACGCCGACGAGTAGTTGACGGCCGCGAGCTGTCCGTTGATGCTCCACGCCTGCTGGGTGTACGGAGCTGTCGCTGATCCGTACGTCGTACCGATGTCGCCCGCGAGACCGCTGGTCGAAACGACGGTGTTGCCCATCGCCTGCGCAGCAGTGACGACATCGTTGTAGAAGCCGTCGCCGTTGGAGTCGGGCGTGGGGTTCACGCTCGCCGCGGCGTAGAGCGATGACATCCCCGAAGCGACGCTTCCAGCGTCGCCGAGCCCCGCTCGACGCGGCTGATGGCGGCGGTTGCTCCCGAGCATCTGAAGCTGCTTGTACGAAACGAGGTTCATCGTCGTCTTTCCTTTCCGACTTCCTTCAGCGCTCTTCTTTGGCGCCGCTCTCTTTCTTGCCTCGAAGCAGCCACCCGGCGACGCCTCCCAGCGCAAGAGCGCCGGCCGCTGCTGCCGTTGCCGCCGTACCGCTTACCCACACCCCCGGTGGAACTTGTGGAGAAGCGGGTCTGGATCGCTGCGCCTGAATCTCGATGAGATCGCGAGCGAGGTTGGAGACAGCTGACTGCGCGGCGGCGAGTTGGTCTGCCGTCGCGCCCTGCGGCGTCACCACCGCCGCCATGTACGCCTGGATGGCGGCGAGGCTGTCGATAGCATCGGCGACCGGATCGATCCCCGAAGGAGGTGCCGCGACGCCGGTCACTCTCGGAACGGAACGCTTGACGGGCGGCAGCCGACTCGTGATGGCCGACGTCGCCGACATGGCCACGCCCGACGCGAGCCCAGAGGCGATGCTATGGCCGATGCCGTTCATCGTTTCCGACTCCTGCCGAAGAAGAAGCCCACGATGGCGCCCGCGGTAGCGCCGACGGCGACGCCTCCCGCCATGGCGCTGCCCGAGTAACCGCCTTGCGGCTGCGAAGTGGTGCCGCCACCACCTTGCTGCGAAGTCGTGATCTGCTGGCCGCCGCCCTTGTTGGGTGGAAACGACGTCTTCACTGGCGACTCACGAGCTTGCGCTGCCGCGAGCTGCGCCTTGAGCTGATCCATCTGCGAGGAAACCGTCTGCGCCTGCGAGATGATCTGCGAGAGCAGGCCGCTGACGTTGGCGACGTTCAGGTCCGGCGGCGATCCCTGAGCCTGAAGCAGCGCTGAATAGGCATTGAGCACGACGCCAAGAGGACCCTGAAAGCTCTGAAGCGTCGAGACGAGCTTCGAGGCATCGCTCTGGAGGTCGACGTAGATCGGCGTGGGCATGACTTCAGGACTCCTCGAACTCGATGCGCATCGCACCTGCGACGCGCCAGATGAGCACCCCCGTGTTGGTTGCCCCCTTCTGACCTCCGAAGTTGGCGATGAACGCGTACTCGGGCTGCACGTTCGGCGCAGGATTCGCAGCGTTGTATGTGGGACCCGCGAACGTTCCCGCGCTCTGTCGTACCGACACGAACAGCACGTACAGGCCCGGCCCTTCGACGAAGATGCCGGGGTTGTGCCATCCCATGCGCCACGGAAACCGCAGATCGTGGAAAGTGCCGAGATGACCCACGGGTGAACCCGGAGGTCGTCCGCCAGCCGGCGGCGTGTACGCGCTGAGCGTCGTGTAGAACGTGTCCGCTCCGACCGTAGCCGTCTGATAGAGCAAGGCGGGACTCTTGCTCATCCCTCTCTTGAAGGAGTCGAGATCGGTAGGTCCCTTGGTGATGTCGACTGTTGGTGGCACGCGACGCAAGTGCCAGGAGACGTTGCCGTCCGGCAGATTGAAGCCGGGCGTCACGATCTCCTGTTCGACGACGACGGGCGAAGCACCGCCGCTCTGGCGCACGCCGAGAGACGAGAATGTGCGGATGCCAGTAATGCAACCGCGTACGTTCTCGGGGATCTGAATGCAACACGCGTTGAAGAGGTATCGACTTTTCATGTCGGGCGTCGCAAGCGTAGGGACGCGCAAGCCCATCGCGCTCGTCCCCGAGTAGGGATCGGATCCGATCCCCTGAAGGGCTTCGTCGATGCCCTCGGAGAAGACTTCGATGGTGCTCACGCGTCCCATGGCTCGCGCCTCCCGATCAGGAACAGTACAGCTGTTCGTACGCGTCGCAGAGGTAGCCGAGCTTCTTCAGCCCCTTGATGGCCTCCGCCTGCGTCATGTCGATGATCTTCGGCCATGCCGAGGTGAAGCCCTCGAAGGTGACCGTGACGTTCACGAGGAACGGCAGCGGCGTCACCGTGGCCTGGAAGTCCATCTGCACGCCGTTGTTGTACGTGAGGAGCCAGAGCTGGTCCTTCGAGAACTTGCGGGCGATGTGCTTGAGCGGCGTGAACTCGGGAATGGGCATGTACCCGGTCCCGGCACCCACCACCTTCATGTTCGCCTCGATGCCGCTCTCCATCTCGAAGAAGAAGTTGGTGAGCGAATCGAGGCCGCCCGGCGTGTTCTGGTTCTGGACCTGGACCTTGATCTCCTCGATGAACGTGTCCTGCACGATCTTCACATCGTTGCCAGCCTGGGTGACTTCCGTCTGGCTGGTCTCGGTGAAGTCAGCTTCCACGCGAAAGGACCAGGGCACACGCGGAACACCGCACGCCGCGGCGAACGCGAGGCGAGGAGATCCGAGGCGGAGGTAGCGGTAGACGTCCTTCGCCATCTCGATGGTCACCCCGGGAGGGCAGGGCCCACCCGCGGCGGCCGACGTCGCGCCTCCGCACGTGCCCCCGCAGTCGGGGCACCCGAGGCCTGTCTTGTTCTTGTCGTCTTCCATGGCGGTGCTCCTTGCGGGTCAAAAAGGAAAGAGCCGCGGAGGGCACTCGGGGCGCGCCTCCGCGGCTCTTTGCCTCATCTCGATGGAGGCGCGCTCCGAAGTGCTCCTCCGCGCTGGGCTCAGTTGGCCCAGCCCACCATGCAGCCGCACTCGGAGCAGAGCTGCGCGGCCAGGTTGGCGTTGTCGCGGATCTGCGCCGCGAGCGCCTCGCTGATCTCCCAGCCCTTGACCTCCTGCGACATGAGCGCGGGTCCGCACTTGAACTCGACCCGATCGGCGACCACCTTCTGGGTCACCGTCTGGCCGTCGATCGTGCGCTCGCTGAAGCCCGTGCCCGCTCCCGAGTTGAACTTCGCCGACTCGGTGAAGTCCGCCGGCACGTTGCCGCCGAATCCGTCGGTCGCGTCGAACTGCGCACGGAACTTGTTGCCGAGGTCCGTGTTGCGCTCCTCCAGGATCAAGCCCGGCGGGACGCCCGGCTTGAGGATGTACGGGTTGTTGAGCGTGCGGAACTCGGTGTTGCACGCCAGCGCGCTGCGCAGGTCGGCGCCGCCGTACACGGTGTCGACGAACTCGAAGTCGCGGCTCGGAGCGAACACGCCCGTGCCGCCCGCACCCACGCTGCCGATGCGCAGGGTGTCGATTATCGCGAACACGAGATCGGTCCCGAGCGAACCCGAGTATCGATCGTTGGCCTCGCGCGCCCACTGGAGGATGTCCTGCTGGCTGGTGCCGGCGGAACCCTCCTGGGCGTTGTTCGGCATGTACGCTGTGTCGCGCAGCTGCTCGTCCATGATGTTGATGAGCGAGCCGTACGTCCAGCGCAGGTTGTACGCGCGAACCATGTACCAGAAGGCCAGGTTCGCCCACGTGCCGTACCGCAGGAACGCGGGGGCCGACGGGACGGGGACGCCGTTGCCCCACGCGCCGGTGTTCGCCGTCGCATCGGCGACGGTCCACGTGTCGGGGCTGAAAGGCTTGGCCTGCGCGTTGGCGAGGGCCGTCGCCGAGAACGCGTTGCCGCGCGCGGTCCAGCCCATCGCCGGAGCCTCCAGGTGGAAGCCGACGGCGCACGCGAGCACGTGCGTCTGGAAGGTGCCGTTGATGAGGCCCGGGGTCGAGTAGACCTCGTCCACGCCGCTCGGGTTCGCGCCCGAGCCGAGGATGTCGATCTGCGCGCCGAGCGTCTTGGAGACGTCGGCGTTGGTCAGCGGGCCGGCGAACTCCCACTGCACCTTGGCGATGCTCGGGAGCGCGTAGACCGCGCAGTTGGCCGCGCTCTTGAACAGCGCGACGATGTCCTGGGTGCTCATGCCCGACGGAGCGCCGGCACCGATCTGCCGGAGCTTCGGGTCACCCTGCATCTTCTGGGTCGAGAGACGGGAAAGGCGTGCCATGGTGATCTGCTTTCCTTTCGCTCACCGATGCCCCGCTCGGGCGTCACCAGTAAGCGTTGGGGGTTGGAGTCAGGAGAGGAGGACTCGAAGAAAAGAGGGGGCGTTCATTGGGGAGCCGCCCCCATCACTCCACTTCGTCAGCTCAGCCCACCGAACGGAGTCGCTGCGGCATGCGCGGCGGCGCGTAGGCGACTGGCTTGCCAGCACCCGTCGCCGGAGCGACGGCCGCGGGGCTCATCCCCGGAGCGGGGCTGGTCGCGACGGCCGCCGGAGGCGTCGGAGGCATCACCGTGTTGGTGGGCTGTTGGGGAACCGCGGGAGCCGGAGCCGGCGTCGAAACGGCAGCCGGCGTGATGGCGGGAGCGCCACTGCACCGCTGGCATCCGCAGCCGAAGCCGTAAGCCTGCGGAGCGGCGCCGAGGCCCGCCGTCGGCAGCGTCGGGTAGCCGGTGGCCCCCGACGGACCTGCCTTGGCGAGCTGCGCGCGCAGCTCGGCGTCGTAGAGGCGCTGACCGCTCGACGTCTTCTTGAGGAGCATCGACGAGAGGTCGACGAGCCCCTTGCCCACGACGCGGATGCCCGCGCCGAAGCCGAAGAACTGGAGCGCCGCACGCCCGGTGGGCGACTTGATGAAGTGCGCGCCCACGAGCGGAAGCGCCGCGAGGCCGATGCCGGCAGCCCACCGAACCGCGTCCATCGGAGCGAGGATGGCGGTCGCGTTGTACAGGCCCGAGTAGTTGCCCGAGGTCGGCGGGGTGTCCGTGTAGACCTCGAAGCCGTTGGCGTCTTTCTGGCCGCTGTCGGTGAGCGCGTGGGTCGCCAGGAAGCGATCCAGCACGTCGGCGACGCCGAAGCCGATGACGCCTGTCAGGCCGCCGACCATCAGCTCGCCCACGCCGAGCGGGTTCTCCATCGCCCCGCGGCGACGGCGATTGTCCTCACGGGAGTGGTGCGCCTTGACGTGGTAGCGGCGACCGTTGCGGTAGCCGTAGTAGCCGCGCACCTGATGCGGACGGCGATTGAGCTGCCCGCGGCGACGCCCGGCCCTGGTCACGCGGCTGCGCGCCTTGGCGAGGTTGCGGATCGCGGCGGCGCGCTGGGCCGGCGTACGGTGCTTGCGCCGACGCGTGGTGGTCTTCTTCTTCGAGGGCGAACGCCGACGCGTGCGGCTCGGGTACGCGCGCTCCACGTCCGCCGTCGTCCACCCACCCGGGTAGGTGTCGCGGGCCATGCTCCGGCGGCGACGACGCCGGGGCGAGTGGCGCGTCACGTGGCGGCGCGCCGTCTCACGAGCGGAGGTCTTGGGGTGGTGGTTGCGGCTCGCATGCGAGACGCCCTTGCGAGCCCGGCGAGCCTTCCTCAGGTTCTTGAGTGACGCGGCTCGCTGAGCCGGCGTCTGCTTGCGATGTGCCATGGAGGACGATCCTTTCGTCGGATTGGGCCGTGAAGGCTCTTTCCCGAAAGGCCGCCCCGAAGTGTTCTGCGCCCCTCTAGTAGACCTCGCCTTTCGGCCGCGCGCAAGTCCCTTGCTTTTGCGAGTGGGCTTGCGCCGGCCGGCTTCGTAGAAGACGGGGGCTCGTTGCGGGCTCGCCGCTCCCGTGGAGTCTTGCTCCCGGTGATTGGCGATGATGTCGAGGTAATTGGCCATGGGGAGTGCGAGGCACTTCCCCGAAGGCTGCGCTGAGAGAAGCCTACACTATCAGCCGGCTAGGGCCAGACGAATCCACGATCGTCGAGGATCGCCGTCCGAGGAAGCTCCAGGCGGTACCACCGCCCGTGCTGGTAGAGCACTACCCTCCCCTTACCCTTGATGAAGACCGATAGGCCTCGGTTGAACTGATGTCGGAAACGACCGCGCGCCTTGGTGCCGTGGCGCTCGTAGTAGATCGTCTCGACCTCTCCGATCTTCTCCCACTGGTCGATCTCCCGTGGCGGGAGTGCGACGCTGCCGGCGCGGATGCTGTAGCTCCTGCCGAGATACTGCGCGGCCTCTTTCGGCGGCGGCGACTTCGCGTCAGCGGGGCGCTTGTCGAAAGGGCCGATGAGGCAAGACCGCGACGGCCACCACTTGCCGGTGGGGTCGTGCAGGAGCGCTCCGCCGCTGGGTACGACATCGCTGCCGTCAGCAAGCTCGATGAGGACTTTGGTGCCCTTGCGGATCATCGTGGCGTGAGCTGGGTTTTGAGCGCAGGCCGTGCCTTCATCGCCGCCTTGATCTCGGGCGCGTAGATGATGGCGACCACCGTTCCACCGAGCACCGCCGCCAAGATCCAGGGCCACGGTGAAAGCGCCGCTTCGACGGCCTTCTTACCCTGTTGAGCAAACCACTGAGCCGCGGTGCCTGCGATCTGCAAGCTGTTGACGCTCGTGTCAACGAGGATCTGCAAGACCCCTTGAGCGAGGATCCCTAGCCCCTCAATACGCGCGATGATCTGCGCCTGCAAAGACGGATCGGGCCCCGGCACCGCCGCCACCTGCTGGCCGTCTTTCGGGTACTTGAGCGCGCACGCCAGCGGGCCGGTAGTGATGCTCTGCCGAAGATCGCCAGCGTTGATCGCTGCCTGCTGGAAGGTCTGGAGAATCGTCGCGCCCTCCAGGACGATGAACTCGTCGGTCTGGCCTGCGTAGAGGTTCCACGTCTGCCAGAGAACGTTGGCCTTCGTCTGGATGGCCTGGGCTTGACCCTGAAGGTTGCTGCTCACGTTGGGGTCACTCTGGCTGATGGCCGTGGCGTTCATCGCCGCAGCACACGCGAGCGCGCACCGAACGCTGTCAGCGACGTACTCGTTCCACGCCGCTCGGTACGCGAGGATGTCGCTCGGCAGCACGATGCCACCGACGCCGAGCCCCGTCGGCGTAGGCGCTCTGCCAAGACCGCACTGCGCGGCGATGGGATCCACCGCTGCCGGCCGATGGAGCCTGCGGGGCGCTGCTCCGAGGGTGACGAACTCGGGGCCGTTTTGCCCCGTCGACTTGCTCGGAACATCCATGGGGGAGAGCCACTCCTCACTTCGAGCACGGCTTCCCTGGTATGGGGGATCGTTCTCGGAAGGGTCGATGTACCACTTCTGGCCCGACTCATCGATCACGCCGAGAAGCACGTGTTCTTGCGCGCCGCCGCCAAACTTCTGGTGGACGGCGTACGTGGGGATGCCGATGCTCGTCATCGCAGCGCCCGTTGTGCCGGTGAGATCGTCGCAGTTGGAAACAGTGACATCGTGTTCAGGAAGATAGACGTAGTGATCTTCCGTCTGAATATCCCAGCAGTTCATCTTCCGTACAGCCCGTTCGATCGAACGAACCGCCAAAGCCTTTTCTGCTTTATCAGCAGGCGCACGAACTCCTACCCGCCAAAGCAGATGTTTCCCAGCCCCGCCGTGCTGTTCTGGCGTAAGCATACGTACGCTCGTTGAGCGACCGAACATTCGGTGAAGTACACGAGCTTGAACCATCAGCAATCGACTCGTAGTCGAATACGTACGCCCATACCCGCGCGTGTTGGCCGTGCTATCGGCCATGATGCCACGCAGAAACGCTTCCGCAGAGCGCTCGTTCATATTCAAGGTCGCTAGATGCTTGAAGCGCGCGCGAGCCCCTAGCTGCGCGATACGATCGGCCCACGCCGGGTCCTGCACCTCGATGTAACGAGGATGCCATCTGTACGAGATCCCAAGCCGTTCGCAGATCGCTTTGACCTCGTGCTTCTGAGCTTCTTTACGTTTACCGTCACGGCCAGCGATGCGAAAACGTCTCTCTTCAGCCCAACCGTCAGCGATAGCGAGACTTTCGATGTACGCTCGCCCCGGGTCGATCTCACCACTACCGAAGTCGATCTTGATCGGCTGCAAAAGAACGTCGCCTTCCACCAGATCTTTCACTTCGATTCGGTCAAACGCTTCGGTGTGCTCTCTAGCCGACGAACATGTCGAGCAAGATGTAGCCCTTTTTTCATGACGGCATCGACCGACATAGACCTTGTGCCCCGAGGTTAGAAAAACGTTCGAGCCGTTGTTCATCTCAACGGCGTCGACTTTGAGAGACCCTTTGTATGCCGTCGCTTCGACGCGGGTCCACTTGTCTCGGCCCCAGATTCGGTCGCCCGGTTTGATCTGTTCAACCGGAATCAACTCGAAGTCGTCCCGCAACAGCAACGTCCCCTCAGGGAAACAGTCACCGACGGGGATGCACCGATCCCTGAGGCAGAGCAGAAGGTGCGGCTTCTTGATCATCTCCGAGCCCGGTGGATCGGGCGCGTAGCTGGTCTGCGCGCGCACGGCGTTCAAGATGACGGCCGCTCGGCGGATGAAGCTCAAGTCGCCCGGGTTTCTCCCCGTGATGCCTGCCGCTCTGAGTTGGGCTTCGGCCCAGCCCATGAGCACCTCGTCGTGCTTGCCCTCACGGATGCACGAGAGGATGTACGGGAGCGACTGCTCCTTGACCCCGTTGGCCTTGAAGGGCTCGACGTGGACCTCAGCGCCCGCCGCCGCCATGCGCTCGACCCCGATAGGACCCATGGGTCAAAGCTTACTACCCGGCGTGGATGTACGCGACCGTGTAGCTCTTGGGTTGCCTTGAGCTAGCCCTCGAACGGGGGAGCACCAGGATCGACAGGGCAGCGGCACCGATGGTGACCAGGGCGACGTTCCTCGGGTTCTCGCTCTTGATCTCCGGCGGCTTGCTCGCTGCGAGAACGTCATGGATCAGGAAGGCTTTCTGGGGGCTCATCGACCGCTCCTTATCCGCTGCTCGAACTTCTGGCGATCACGACTCATCGACGCAGCCCTTTCGACGGAACCGCCAGCACCCGACACGATGGTCGGCGTCTGCTGGAAGCGAGGTAGACTGCGACGCAGATCGTCTGCGGTGATCTTCCATCCGGCGGCCTGGAGGTTGCCGACGGGAAAGAACGACGCCTGCTTGCTCGCGTGATCGATGACGAGCAAAGACGGGATGCTCGTGGGAGCAACTGGGCTTCGCACCTCGTGGTAGCAGAAGATCTCGTCGCCTCTCATCAGCCGGCCTTCCAGGCGATGGTGCCGGGCGGCACAGCGAGGGCCACCTTCGCGTTGTAGGCGAAGACGATGCGTGCTGCCTGGGGGTTGCTCTGATCGGGATCGCTGCTCGGCCAGTTGGGCGGAACGACGCCGAGAGGCCACTGCTGAGTGACCTGGATGCTCGCCGGGAGCGCTTGAAGAACCTTCGCGAGGCTCACCCCCATGGGGACGATGGCGGTTGCCAGGTACGTGTTGCCCGGCGTGATCGACGTCACGGACGTGTAGGGGCCCGGCGCCTGCACCGGCTTCACCGGACTCGGCGGAGGGCCGTGAACCACGTGCAGCGCGCCGAGATCTTGCACCTGGATGGTCGTCCCCGGCGGTGTGCTAGTCCCCGCCGGCAGGCTCACCGTCTGGGACTGGCCGATGAAGTCGAAGGTGATGACGACTACATTCGGCGCCGGCTGGGTGACACCCGTCGCCTTGAAGAGGGTGGTCCCGAACAGCTTGTCCATGCCCGCTTGCAGCATCGACGTGTCCAGCGGCGGCAGTGGGTTCATCTGAGCCCACTGCATCGGGACCGTGACGGTCACGCTGTAGGAGTGCCCCTGGATGAAGTACCACGACACCGGTGTGGGCGGCGTGGAAGGCTGGCTCGTGGAAGCATTGCCTGACGTCGCTGCAAGGGCGACGGCGCCCACGGCCAGAGCGGCTGCTCCGATGCCGAGGGCGACCTTGGTCGACTTCTTCATCTGCAACTCGATCTGAACGCGTCGTCAGGAAACGACGAGGTTGACCTTGAAGCTCGCCAGCGGCGCGGTGGGGTTGTTCGTGTTGACGAGGTTCAAGCCGATCATGGTCGAACCTTTCCCCGTCGCCTTCATCACCAGCTGCTCGAACGCGCCGCCCGCCGCCTGAACGACGTTGTCGCTCAAGATCTGGAAGATCGGAGTGCCGGTCGACGAGACGCCGGAGCCGGGCATGGCGGCCCACTTCTGCTGCCCCGTCGTGTCGACGGGCAAGCTGATCGAGACGGTGTCGCCGACGTTCAGGTTGATCGTCTGGCCGCTGTTGGTTGTCGTCACCGTGACCGTCTTGCCGGTGCCGCCGCCGCTTCCGCTTGAGGGCGCCGCGGCGGCGTAGTGGGCGATGCCGAAGAAAGCGAGGGCTCCGGCAGTGATGCCGCCGACCCACGCGAACACCTTTTCTCTCTTGGTCATGCTTGACAGACTACACCTAGAAGTGCTGGGGGCGCTACCCCCTAGAGGCTACAACTCTTGGGCGGAGATAGCCCCGCTGTTGGCAGCCTGCGTGAGGTTCGCAGCCGTGTGCGTCGCGGTGATCGAGTACGTGTGGTTGTTCGCGTCGGGCAACGTGTCGTACCACGTCATGTGCGCCGTTACGTAGTCGTTGGCCCCTGCGCTGGTCGCTTCCACGGTCGGCGATCCGGCGATGTTCACGCCGTCGCGCTGCAACGTGAAGGTCACATTGTCCTGCGCGCTCGTCAGACACGAGATGAAAGCCGTGACGCGAACGACACCGCTGCGCTTCTTGGCGATGTTGCCCGTCGTGATGTCGACCGATGCGGCAGGGCCCTGCGCCGCCGCTACGGCCTGCACGTAGTTCGGCGCCGCGAGCTGGTCGAGTGCTGCGGCCGACGTGGCCGGCTCGGGGTTCCAGTTGCCCGCGGCGCCGGGCGTGTACGCTTGTTGTGTAGCGACGCTATCGAGCGTGGTGTTGGTCGCCGCAATCAACTGACCCGTCGTCACACGCGCGCTATCCACGAAGTGCAAGTCCAACGTGCCTGCACCTTCAACGGCGTCACCGACAAGATAGGCCGTATCCCAAAGATATAGATACAGCGTTTCCCCGGCGTCTACCGTAACGACGGGGTTTGCTCCCGCGATCTGCGAATATCCATAAAGCCAGCAAAAAACCTGCGCCGCTGAGACCTGTAAGAACGGACTAGCTGCGGCGGTCGATATGAGCTGCGCTTCGTGCTGTAGGATGAGCACGAAACCGTTCGTGGTCACCTGCAACGCAGGAGCCCCTCCGTTTGTTTCGATCGCCAGCCCATCCAACGTCAGACGATGCGAGGCCGACAACTTTGCTCCAGCACCGATGGTCAACAGGGTTGCGATCGTAAGGCCTCGAATTGTGCAATCGTCTACATCCCACGTACCGACCGCGACTGCGGCCGGCGCGATAGATGAGTCGACTTCGATACACTTCGGCCCCTGCACGGCTCCCACGGCCGCCATGAGCGACGCCCAGCTCGTGTACACGTTGCCGCCTGCGGCCCCACCAGGCTGAAAGACGAACGTAGCTTCCGCAGCCTTCGCCGTGTTCTGCGTTTCCGCAGCAATCGCACGAAGACGCTGGATCTCTGCTTGGAGTTCTGCTTCTGACATGACTCACCTTCCTCGAAGAGCCTTCTTGGCCTTGTCGACGACCTTGCCGATAGTGGCGTCGTACGCTTTCCCAACCGCGTAACTGTACGCGATGCCGTGCATCCACGCGTAGACGCCGATGCCTGCTGCGGTGGCACCTGCTGCGGCGACGGTGCCGACGGCGACCTTGGAAGCGGTGGAGGATGGCGCAGAGGCCGATCCGGTAGTTGCGGGCTGTACGACGTGGATATGGTGGATGTCCCCAGGCGCCAGGTGAAAGCCGTTAGCGCGACTATCGCCCGTGTGCAGAAACAGGTAGGTCCCCTGTCCATCCTGTCCCGAGAAGAAGCCCGGGTTCCCACCCGGATCGGAATCGTTCAGACTCGTACCCGAGTACGCATCGCTGGCCAACATCAAGAAGAGCGGGGGCGATGCGCTGTTCAAGATCGATCCGCAGTCCCCCTGTTGCGTGAAGTCGGCCGGCTTGCCGCTGGACGCATGCACGAGAAGCGGTCCCGCAGTACCAGGTTGGTGCGCCATGTTCCAGTGCAAGATCGCTGACGCCAGCATGTTGCGCCAGTCCGCAGGTAGGCCGTTGAGCCTCGATTCGGCGGCCTTTTTCCACATCTCGAAGAAGTACGCCATGAAGGCATACACGGCCGACTTCTGCTCCGCGCTCCACGACTGCCCTTCGACCCACGGATGATTCCCCGGGCCTGCTAGCGCTTCGCATTCGAGACGACGGTAGTCGCCGAACGCCAGATCGATGGGGCGCCAGTTGTGCGCTTCGTTGTCATCGCTGGACAAGGTCAACCCGCCCCACGACGCCGATCGATCTTTCAGGTTGATGTTCCCGTGGGGCAGATCGAACCAACCTCCAAACCCGAACAGGATGTCGTTCGGGGTCGGAAACGCGCGCCAGTTGTTGTCCGACGGGCCTGGGATGATGTTGCCGGAGACGCAGAGTCGTTCGATACGCCCCGGGTACGTGTTCCCTGTGCGGGTATCCGTCCACACGGCGCTCTGGCAAGGTGAAGGCTTGCTGAGCAGGCTGCCGAGGACCGACACCGCGAACACGACGAGGCCGACGGCTGCCGACACCACGAGTCCCGTACCTGCGGTGATCGCGGAAGTGGCGACGAGGATGGCGACGATCCCTCCCACGGCAGCGCTGGCGTCGCTGGCGACAGCCGACGCCGAATGCCAGTCGAAACCGTTCTGCGCCACCTGAGAGATGATGTCGCCCACGGCCGTTGCCACGTTCTCTGCATCCACGGTCACGCCGATGGCGGTTTGCAGTTGCGCCTTGCTGATCGAGAAACCGAGAGTGGTATTGTTGATCAGCTGATCGGCGCCGGAGCAAGCGCTCTGCGCTACGAGCGAAGCGTCGAGCGTAGTGCCCCCGAGCGGCAGCCCTGAAGGAGCACTGGAGACGACCTCGGCGACGGCGGCCTGGTACTCGGACGTCAATGCCGTACCGGGGCAGATGGACGGCGTATCGCCCAAGCCCACGGGGCTGGACGTAACTTTTCTCCTCACGAACTTCAGCGGCACGCGGCTCGACAGAAACACGCGATGGAGATTGAGCGCGTTCGGACGAAGCGACAGGTAGTCGCTTATGGCCTTTCGCGCGTTGGCCCGCATGGCGGCGTGCGCTTCGACCGCCAATGATTGCGCCTGGCCGAAGCCGAACCTCATCGGCGCCACGAGCGGCCCGTGGTGGCCGAAGATGACGGGCAGAACGTGCCCTTGGAAGATCGGACGTGGTGCAGGCTTTGGTTGCGGCGGCGGCTGCGCGCTCGCCACGGCCTGCGCGGCTGCGCCCACGCACTGCTGCACCTTGTGCAGCCACGCGGGCGACAAGCAGTCGTGCCAGCTCCCGTCGGACCACTGCTCTTGCTGCTTACAGCCGATGGCGGGGTTGTACGGATCGGCGACGCCCGCGTCGATGGAGGAACGGAGCCCCGCCGCGAGCTGCGCCGCGGCGCTACCCGGGTTGACCAGCTGCGCCACATCGGCTGCACCGTCGGCAGCCCCGTGCAGGGGGCCGATGAGGTTGACCGCCTGCGCGGTGCAGTAGTCGAGCAGGGGCGGCACCTGCGCGAGGACGCCTTGCGAGTTCTGGATCGCGGCTTTCGCCATGGCGATCTGGCTCGCCGATGCGCCGAGCCCGAACGCTTTGGTGCCTTCGCTCACCTCCTTGATAGAAGGAGAGAGTTGCCCGTTGATCTGAGGGGTCCGCATGACCCCTCTAGCCTACCCCGCTTCAGATCGGCTGTCGCTGCCAGGGGCTCGGCTGCTCACCGCCGTCGCCCTCAGCCTGCGGTGTTCCGTCCACCGCACCGGGCGGGATCTGCCCGATGATGTGAGGCTGTCCACCCGCCGCGATACGACGAAGTACGTCCTTGCCGACCTCTATCACGGAACCGGCCAGCTCCATCCCCTTTTCGGCGATATACGGGTTGGCCATGATGGCGCCGGTGAGATCGAGCTTGCCCGTCTCCTTGTTGCGCGGGTAGATGACCGGTCGCCCATCAGGCCACTTCGCCTCGGGGATCGCTGTCGTCTTGAACGGCAGATCTTCGTCACCTTCCTTCGGCGGCTCGACGGTCGCTGCCGCTTCCGGCGTCGTCGCTGGCTCCGGGTCGTTGAAGCTCTGCTGCACGGCACCCATCGCGCGCTTCATCGCGCTCTGCATGAACATGCCGAACATCTGATTGACCATCCCCTCGAATTGAGAGGCGGGGCTCGGAGAAGCGGCGGGGGCAGCCGGAGCACCTGCACCCACGGCCGCGGGCGCAGTTGCGGGAGCTACGGGAGCAGCCGCGGGCGCTGACGCTGGAGGAGTTTGCGCGTTCGGATGCGGTACCACACCGGCAGCCTGCAAGCCGGTGATGACGGCGGCGGCGATGTCGGCCGCATTCATCTGCGGCTGCGAAGGCGCCACCGGAGGCAAGTCGAATGGACGACCCTCGCGAATCGAAGTCATCTCCTCGGTGAGCTTCTGAAGCTGACCTCGAAGAAAGATGTTCTCGTCACGCATGCGCTCTGCGGTGATGTCCCCAAGAGGGGGAAGCGGCTGCTGCGGATGCGTTGGTGCAGAACCGCGCGCATAGCGTGGCGACATCGGCTCGCCGTAGCTGCTACGAGGATCGCGACCATAGCCGCGCGAAGGTTCGTACGGGTAGCCACCACCGTACGGCGACGGTGGCGGCGGGTAGCCGTAAGGCTCTGGCGGAGGCGGAGCGCCGAAACCATGACCACGAGCGCCTCGACGTGCGCGTTCGAGCTGCTCGTACGGATCGAGATCGAAGATGCCGCTCTGGCCGATCCATCCACCATCGGAGAGCACGAACCGCAGCTGATAGCTCGTCGGCATCTGCGTAGTGCCGCGCGTGCGAATGTGGAACTCGTCGATGACGCGATCCATGAGCATCTGTCCCGGCTCGTCGCCAAGGACCGTGTCGCCATAGATCTTCGGCTCCAGCTTGCGTGGCTTGTTCACGCCGACGCCGCGCATGATCCACACCTGGATACGCACCTCGCTGGGGTCACGCTGCCAGGACGGCAACTCCTTGAGCACCGCCGGCCACATCTCCTCGGGGTCCTCGGGCCACTTGCGAGGCTGCGTTGCGCGCGCCGCAGTGGAGTTGCCCTTGCCCTTCCTGCGGGACTTTGGAGGCTTGGGCGCAGGGCGATGTGGTTGCACGCCGTTGACGCTCGCGCCCGGCGGAGGAGTCGCAGGCGCGAGATCGACTTCCTCCTCCTCGGGGGGCTCCGGTTGCTCCTCCTCTTCCTGCTCTTCTTCACGCTCCTCGACCTCATCGAGATCTTCCGGCGAAGCTGCCGAGAGACCATCATCGATGGGAAACGACGGCGTCTGCTGAGCACGAGGCATGTTGCATCTCTCCTTGTTCCTGAAGTGCTGCGCGCGCGAAAAGAAGCGAGTGCCGATCAGGCGACGACGGGAGCCGCCGCGATGACGGGGCTGCCGCATGCCTGCATGAGCGCACCGGTGAGAAGATTGAAGAAAGGTTGCGCCTGCTCCTGAACCCCGAGCGCGTCAGGCCAGATGTACTTGAAGCGAGGGACGAACACGACGTTGGGGTCCGACTCGTACCCCTTACCTCCGTAAAGGAGCTGAAGCTCGTCCACTTGCATGATCGACGTGGCGCTCGCTCCGCTCCCAGCTCCCGTCGGATCGACGATGACGGGCGTAGGCGGAGCGACGAGCTTCGCCCCATTGGTGTCGATGACGATCCCGGTGATGGCACCACCAGCGCCAATGGTGACGTGGCCCGTAGGAGGGACGCTTCCGGGTCCGAGACCACCCTCGAAGGTCACCGTCGTCTCCCCGGAGTAGTTCTGACCTCCGACGAGACTTCCGATGCTCTGGAGATTGAGCGTCGCGGTGGCCTGCGCAGGCTCGTCAGGGTTGCCTCCCGAAAACTGGACGATGGGCGGCGCCGTGAGACCCTGGCCGTTGCCGGTCAGATTCAGACCCGTGACCGAGTTGCCGCTCGCGCTGTCGCCGATGGCTGCCGTCGCCGTGGGCGAAGCGGTGGGCACGAGCGAAAGCACGATGGTTCTGGTCGCCGTGTTCGCCGCTCCCCCTTCGACGTCGCTCACGAGGCTCACGCCGATGGCATTGAGCAGAGCAGTGGGCAGAGGCACCGACTTGAGGAGCGCCTGCATCGCCGCCTGCGAGACGAGACCGGCGAGGTTGACCGTGTAGAGGAGAGTAGCTTGTGTCGGAGAGGCCATGACCGATAGCTTACGCCGTCGTCTGGCCGTTGGCAGCGGTTGGCGTCACCTCGGTGGGCTGCGAACCGTTGGGAAGCTGCTGATCGCCTCCGCCAACGACTTCCGTCTCCCCTTCCTCTTCCTCGTCGCCTTCGAGATGGATCTCGTCGGCGATGTCCTGAGCGGCCTGCTTGACCGTGTAGTCGTCGGGGAGCGAGTTGAGGTAGGCGACGATGGCGTCCTGCTCGATCTTGCGAGCACCCTGGCCGCTGTCGACCGTCGCCCACTCGTCCACGATCTCGGCGATGAACGTTTCGAGGCTCATCGCTTCCGAGTCGAAGACGGCGGCGTGTCGCCCGAGCGTGTAGCAGGTGGGGCCTGGATGGTTGCCCGATCCGTCATCGCTCTTGATGGGCAGCGTGTACACGCGCCACTCAGCGTCGTCGCCGAAGATGGCCACGACGGCCATCGACGAATTGAACGGAAACCGGCCCTTGACCCTGATGACGACGGGGCCAGTCGAAGCGACGATGTTCGCCCGACGCTGCACGAACGTCTTCTGATCGATGGTGCGCGCCTGAAGCTCAGCCGCCGCGACATCGAGCTGGAAACCGGCCTCCATGTGACCCATCGCGGCGAACCATTGGATGGCCGTCTTGAATCGCAGCCTGCTGATGTCGACGCCGATCTTCTCGCACTCCTCGCCGATCTGCTTGTGGATCTCTTCGATGGTAGCCATGGCTCTCCTCTTTCGGGCGTGCTGCGCGAGCAGCGTTTCCGATGAGGCAGCCTAGCCACTGCGGCTGAGGTTGTCTAGCTCAGAGTTCAGCGGATCTTGTGAACCTTCTTGTCGCGGAAGCTGTAGATCTCGTTCGCGCCGAGGATGCAGTGGTCGAGGAAGGCCACGCTCGGGCAGGCCACGCGCGCCGCCTCGCGAATGGTCTCGGTCAACTCCGCATCGGCGTCACTGGGGTGAGGCCTGCCCGAAGGGTGCTGATGGCAGACCACGAACGCGGCGGCGTTGGATTCGATGACGGGCCGGAGCACGTCGCCGGGATCGACTTGTACGCGGTCGCGTTGACCCATCGCGACCATGTACGGCTTGGGGCTGAGCGGCGAGCCGTGCAGATCCATCGGGATGACGATGAACGTCTCCTGCGTCATCGCCCTCACCGACGGAGCCGCGAAGGTGTAGATGTCCTGGGGGCTCTTCAGAATGATGCTGCGAACGGCGTCGGCCTGCTCGACCTCCTCGGAACTGCGCGTTGCGACGGCGAAACCCTCTTTGGCCTCGTGCTTGGCGTTGAACGCTTCGCGCACTTCCTTGACCTTCAGGCCTACCTTCTTGCCGGCGGCCATGATGCGCGCGTGCCCCTCCTTCCACTCGCCGGGCTTGAGGTGCCCGAGGTGCTTCATCATGGATAGGCGGCCGGCAGCAGCCTTGACGTGACCGATGTCGAGTTTGCCGTCCTTGTCGGTGAGGAGCAGAGCACGACGCTTCTTGAGGGCGAAGGCACTCGGCGGAAGCTTCTCGCGATCGGCGTGGGAGACCTTCTCATCGACTTCGACTTCACCGGCGGACGGCTCTCTGATGAATCTGAACTGGTGCCCCTTGGTGCCGTAGAGAACTCGAACGGGAGGTGTGGTGCGAAGGTTACGGACGATCTCTCGGCCGTACCTGTAGGCCGTCTCGTCGTTCGGCATGTTGTAGTAGAGAAACGAAACGCCAGCCTGTTCGTTGAAGTCGACTTCCATCGGCGTGATCCCGAAACGCTTCTTGATCTCCTTTTCGATGCTTGGATCTCTCTTGGCGTTGTAGTTGATGAGGAGCTGCCACTGCCTGCCTTCACTGGCCTCACCGGCGCCTCCGCCACGACGCGAAGCGCTCACGAAGTTCTCGGGCGTCGCGATGTCGGGTGTTCCGTGCGGCCCCCCCATATTCAGGACCCACCCCGCAGGGCCGCGCATGACGGCGCGACCGGTACGGTTCTGGCCGAACCGGCTGGAGATGGTCACGCGGTCGCCCATTCTGATGTCGTGGAAGTCGACGGGCTGGCCAGCTTCACCCGCCGACGGGATCTGTCCGCCCCTGTAGGACTTCACCTTTTCGATCACCCTCTGAAGCGTCTGCTCGACGATCCAGCTGTCGTGCCCCATGCGACCGGCGAATGCCTCCCCGTTGAAGAACTTCATCTTCACGAAGTCCACGTCCGTATCGGGGCTCCACCCCCAGTACCATCGAAGACCACGCCGATCGTACCCGTACTCCTCCTCAGCAAGCTGGATGGCGGCTTGAAGACCGGGGCTCGCCTCCTCGAAGCGGTGGCCGTACGACTCACGAGCTTCGCCAGCCTCGAACTGCACGAAGCCACCGATCTTCTTTGCTTCGTCATCGGCTTGCCCACGCTCCGTATAGGGGCCCGACGCGATGCGACCGTTGGGGTAGACGGCGTAGAAGCCGGGACGGCTCGGCCTCTCGCTAGCGTTGAGTGCGCGCATCGCCTCGGGGCCCATGTCGTGATGCGTGTGGATGCCAATGCAGTCTTCGCGGGCGCACTCACCTGCACCTGAAGGCCGATGCTTCACGCGCCGATGCTCCGGTTTGGCGTCATCCACCCGTGTGAGCGAGATGATCGTCCAACCCTCGGAGTCCGCACCCCCGTAGAACTTGTCCTCGGCGTGCTCCAGGTTGTACGCCCAGATGCGCATGTCGAAGACGGGCGACGCCGGATCGTCCTTGCCCTTGTACTCGATCTTGTAGAGGTAGAGCGTGCCGTGCTGCCCGCGTTTGGTAACTGGCGATTCGGACGCTCCGGTGCCGTGCCAGAACTCCCCGCGACGCGCGAAACGATCGACCCTCGCCGGCCGTCGCTCGTTGGCCCAGCTCTCGTGACCACCCGCATACACGAGATCATCGTCACCGACGTACAGGTCCACCTCGGGCCACTGGTGCGCCACGCGCGTCAGCATGTTACCGACCTCACCGAGATCGCGATCCCAGAAGCCCGCGCCGTGGTGATTGCGTGTGAGCCAGAAGTCGTGCCCCGCGTTGCCTGGCGTGTAGTGGTATCCCGTATCCATGTACGCGCGGTCGAGCAGCACCGCGTTCTGTTGCTTGAAAGCCGCTGCGTCGCGCTTCAAGAAGTCGTACGTCTGCGGCGCAAGATCGTATCGCGTGAGCGAGTCCCCTCGATCGTCGGATGAAGACCAGAGAGCGGTCTCGATGTACTGCTTAGTGAACTCGTCGTCATGCATGTGCGGCACCCTCGCCGGCCGCTGCTCACCAGCCGAGCGACGCATCGGCCGATGGTGGCGCCGAGCCGCCTCCTGCGCACTTCCGAGCACGTCCGCGCGAACGCCTCGCGCCGGCACGCTGCGACCCTGGTCGTAATAGCTCATCTTCGGCTCCTCTTTCAGTCGGACTCGGGGCCGCCGCGCATCTTGATGCCGGCGACGATCTGCTTGATCTTCCTGTAGCCGTCCGCGCAGCGCGCCATGTTGCGCGTGAGCGCCGCCGCGAACGCTTCGTCGTGGTAGCTGATTCGGTCGGCGATATGAGTCGCCTCGTGGATGGCTGCGGCGTAGATCCACTTCAGATCTGCGTCCTGCGCTGGACGCCAGATGTCGCTCTTTTCGTAGTGCTCGTAGTCCTTGAGCGGATTGAGCATCAGCCACTTCTCTTCGCCGTCTTCGACGTGCTCGCGATCAGTCATCGCCGCCGCAGCCGTCTCTTGGGAGAAGATGAAGCCGACACCGAACCTCACGTCGCTGCCGAGCTGGATGAGTACGAATCGGCAAAGCTCCACCCACGTCTTGGCGAGCTTGAGCACCGTGGGGCTCATCGTCTCGGGGAAGAACTTCTTGGGCACTTTGAAGCCGTCGATGTCGTTGACGACGTAGAAGTCCGGCTCCCACACGAGCTGCTCGATGGCGGCCTCGATGTGATTGGGGCCCGTGAACTTGTGATCGAGCATCGCCTCGGCAACCGCCTTGGACGGCACCGATGAGAGCTTGGTCTCCTCACCCTGCGCGTAGTCGCTCAGGTGCGCGGTGATGTGTCCCATGCTCTGCGCGTCGATGCTTGTCGCGACGTGGGGTCCGATCGTTTCTAGGATCGAAGAGGCCCTCGCCTTCGAGCGAAACTTGCCGGTGCCCGTATACTTTTTTCGCACCAGGCCTTTCGACCCGCGCAAAGCACTCATCACGTCCTTGGCGAGACGCTCTCCGAGGCGATCGATCGTACGGGCGATGTCGTAATCGCGGAAGCCGTCGCGGTTGGCGGTCAGGATCTCGATGGACGGAACCTTCAGCTCGGCGATGAGGTAGCCTGGGATCTCGCCGACGTACCTGGCGAACATGAAGATGCCGTTGGTGCGAACGTAGATGTAGCTCTGCTTGCGATCAGTCTTGACGTAGAAGACGTCGACCTTCTCTGTCGACTCCATGGGCTGATCGCCCGACAGTGCCGCGCGCACTGGCTGACCATCGACCGTGAAGTTCACCTGCGGCAGGTTGCACTTCTCCAAGAACCCGCGCGCGATGACGCCATCGGTGGTCTTGTCGCTGGGCATCACGACTTCCAAGCGGGTCCCCTTACGCTCGAAGGTCTTCTTCGTCGTGTAGTCGATCCCAGAGCCCTCCACGAGCACATCGCGGGTGTGAATCTTCCACGAGATCCACGGCAGTAGCAGCAACTCCTTCGCCTTACCGAAGCCGCCCGCGGCGCCGCCCGCACCTACCTTCGTGGTCCCGCCAAGCACGAGGAACTTGTTGATAAGTGTGTCCTCATCCATCCCCTTGCCGTCGTCGTCGCAGAAGATGGTCCATGTGTCGTCAGGGTTCTTCGTCGCGCCCAACGCCACCTGCCGCCCCCCAGCGTCGACCGCGTTCTGTACTGCCTCGCGCCACCACTTCAGAGGCCAATCGTCGTAGTCCTTCAGGGCCGTGATAAAGAACTCCCGGCCGATGGTGATGCGGCGTGGGCCGCCGGGCTCGTACACCGCGCGCTCGAAGGCTTCCGTCTTGCCCTCTCCTACCATCATCGTCAGCACGCGCCCGCGAGCGTCGTACACCTCCCCGAGCTGCACGGCAGCTTGCCGCTCGATGAGCGCGGCAGCGGGGTAGTACGCAGGCGTCCCCGAGTGGACAACGAGCACCTCGCCTGGAGCCGAGCGATTCAGCTCGGCCAGAGTGCGCACGAGCTTGGCAGAGACCTCATCCGTCATGCGGCTCAGTCTACACCAGCTCGGCTACACGCACCCCCTCTCCTGCGACAGCCTCGGGCGCAACGGTCACGCGCAGCGCAGGTACCTTCACGCCGTCAGGCGAGCTGGAAGTGCCGATGTCGAAGATCTTGATGGTGTACGCGCCAGGTTCCTCGATCATTCCGACGTACCCGACGTTGCCCGGGTGAACGTCGATGGCGTAGACGCCATGCTCGCGCAGCTCGCCGAGCCCTTCGGCGATCTGCCAATAGATGGGGTTGTTGATGTTCTCCAGCTCCAAAGAGAGCATCTCGGAAGCGTACTGGAGTCGCTCGCGTGCCTCCTTCTTCGTAAGCTTGGCTAAGTCCTCGACACGCACACCCTCTCGCAACTTGAACTCGCGAACGATCTTGCTGAGCGGCTCCGGCTTTACGATGAGGTGGTGGGGGATGTTAGCCTGCACCTTTTCCAAGATGAGGACACCGACGCGAGACTTCTTGCGAATCTCCTCTTCTTCTTCGATGGGTCGACCAGACACCATCATGGTCTTGACCCTGGTCCCCATGCGCGCCTGAACGCTCGTTCGCGACAGATACCAGCTGCCAAAGACGCGAGCGACATGCAGCAGCTCCTTGCCGGCGAGCACTGCGCCCGCGGCGACCTCAGTGGGATCGCTCGTCAGTTTGATGACGCGCTCGTAGTCATTGAGTATGGCTGCGGTGCCGTAGTCGCCCGAGCCCAAGACGGTGCGCGGCTCGAAGCCTTGCAGAATGCCCGCCGGGATTCGGCGGAGTCCCGACGCGATCTTCGAGGCTTCGGGGTCGTCGTAGAACTCACGCGCGTACGATGAGTCACCGTAATATACGCCTGCAAGAAAAGACGCCGCGAACTGCCGAAACGCGTCGAACCTCTCCGCCGGAGCAGGCGGTGCTACACGATGATTGACCGGTGCGGGTGCGTTAGAAGCGTCATAGTCGGTGTTTTCACTCGCCACCCTCAGCGCGGCACGAACCTGCGAAAGCGGAGCCGCCACCTTCAGCCACACCGAATGACTCGCCGGTCTCACACCTCCCTTGACCGGCGACATCTCCCACGAGATCCACTGCGCGCGCGCCGCTCCGAGTGGGTCGGCGGCATCGTAGTTAGGGTTGCCCTTGAGGAACGCGTCTTCTGCTCGCTCATAGCGGGCGAGGTTCAACTTCGTGTTCCCGTCACTCCAGTCGTCCTTGATCTTCATCCGACCGATGAGGCGAGCATCGAGGCACACGAGGTTCTGGCCGAGCAGCGCAAGCGTAAACGAAAGCTTCGCGAGCGACAGACCATGCGGGACCTCGGTCTCCAGAAAGAGGTAGCGACGAAGCTCACGGTCACGAAGCCCACGCTGAATCGCATGCTGCACGATGAAGCTCCACGCCTGGATGTGCCGGTACATCGTCTCGCGCATCTTAGGCAGCCCGAGACTACGGATGCAGACGCGTAGCTCATCGACGCCTGGGAAGGCGCCAGCCTTCTTGTACTTCTCGACGAGACAGGCGTACGCACGCTCTGCGGTCTCGATGCCCGTACGGATGGTCATCCCCGCGAAGACAGCCGAGTGACGGATGGCGTCGAGCTGCGGCACCTGGGCTCGAAACGCCTCGATGATGGGTCTGGCCTGCGCGTAGCCGCTGACGAATCCCTCAGGCGGCACGAACACTTCGCCGCGCGACTTGATGGGACGTACCCGCTTTTCAGCGGCGACAGGCAGCTGACCCGTGAACCCCACCTGCATCGTCACTCCCATGTAGACGGCTGCCGGATCTCCGTTCGCGAAACCAATTACGCTGCCATCGTCGAGCCGATGGACAGCGCCATCGGTGAAGTCGATTCCATGAAGCCGGCCTTCGATGAAGCCTGCGAGGCGTGGACCGGAGACGGTGAGAACGACAGGGAGCATGGGTAGCAGTCTACCCGCCGACGCGGCGCTAGTCTTCCTGTCCCGTCGCCTTCGCCAGCATCCCCCTGAGCGTATGGATGTACCCGCGCTGCCGCCTGATCTCGTTCTTCAGGCAGTCGAACGCCTCGTTGACGCTTCCATGGTAGTTGCCGCAGGCCTCGCAGAGGTCCACCTTCGGCGGCGGGTCGATGTCCTTTGGCTGAACGATCGGTGCGGCATGCGAGGTCTCCGTCTTGTGGACCCTCTCGCAGAGTAGCGACGGATCGCCGCCAGGAAGCTTCCCGCGAGGCAGTCGGCAGTTGTGCCATGTGCAGAGGCCGGACTCGCTCATAGCTTCTGCGTCTCCTCGAACAGGCCCATGGTACGTGGAAACTTCTCGTGCAAGATCGTGTGCATGTGCTTGGCGTACTGACGGATCTCCCACTGCGCGTGAGATTCCTCCCGAAGCGTCAGGAACGCGAGCCAGTTGCGCAGGTTCGCGCTCGCGCGCATGCGGCTGTAGCGACCCACCGGCATGCAGAGCCGAGCCAGCTCCTTTGGGATGCCGGCACCGACACCCTTTGAAACCCTTCTGCGTCGACTGTCTCGCTGCCTCGACGATGCGCTCGTCGGAGCCCCACGTCTCGATCAGCTCGATGTACCCGTGATCCAAAACCTCGATCTTCATGTGAGCACCCCGATGTTCTTGAGCACTTCGCGAAGCTCCTTGAGGATCTTCCTGCGAAGAAACCACTTCGACTCGTCGCGCTGTAACTCATCGGCCTGCGCAACCGTTTTGCACCCACTCTCCTGAAGGAAGTTTGCTAGGCGAACGCTTACCTCCAGATCATCCACCGAACGAGTCAGAATCTCGGCGGACGTGCCGGGCCTCGGTGTGTCGCAGGATCGACACGTTGTCCTCTCCTCTTTCAGATCTCCGTTGAAGACACCACATGCTGGATTGGGACAGTCCCAACCGAGACCCGGCAAGAACTTGCTGTCGCGTGCGTACTTCATCGTCCGTAGATGCCGAGAAGCGAGGCATGAAAGCGTTCCAGCATGTCTCGCCTCTTGGTCTCGTGCATCTTGACGATGAACGCGAGCGCCTCGCTGTCGCTCTCGAACTTGCGATCGGCCAGTTCGGTGAAGATGGTCCGCTGCCACTTCTCTCCGCTGACGACGATGATAGGAGCTGGCTGATCGATGCCGTTCCAGGTCATGCGGATCCCATCTTTGACCAGCTCCTTGCTCCAACGCTTGCCGGCCAGCGCTGCGCCCAGCTCCACCCAGCTCCCGCACGCGCCCTTGTCGTTGGCTGCGAGCAGCCACACGATCTCGGCCTCGAACACGCCAGCGAGGTCGGCGAGTGCGTACCGGTGCCGTTCGTTGGCCGTGAGCTTGCTGTCGCCGCCAGACCCGACGCCGTTGAAAGTAGACCCGTCAGGGCAGAACTTCAGGTCCCGATGCTCCTGGCGATGCTGTCCGCACGCGCAGATGTCGCCCTCCGCCTGCGTCCAGTCACACGTAACTTCGAGCCCGGCAGCCCTCACGGCGGCGATCATAGGTCGGGCGCGCTGGTGCTGCTCCACCCAGGCGCCCGCGACGTAGATCTTCATGGCCTAGATCTTCTTCCCGCCGTGCTTGAACGGCCTCGAAGCGTTGTACAGCATCTTCTCGCGCACGGCGTGACCGATGGGGACCCCGTGCTTGCCGCAGAAGTGGAGCACCCGGACGATGACGTCGGCCAGCTCCGACGGCATGCCCACCGGCTTGTTGAGGGTCCCATCAGGAGCGACACGCGAAGTGGTGAGGACCGTCGTGAACCTCACCTGCGGAGGCGCCGAAAGGCCGATCGAGCTGAGGAACGACTGGATGTTGTCGACGATCGTTGTCGGCAGAAAGACCTTCTGCTCGTACATCATCTCGCGAGCGAGCTTGCCGGCACGGAAGTCTTCGAGCATCTCGCTCAGCTCCGAATGCATGAGCGCGATGTCCTCTGGAATACTCGCGTCGGTGAAGCCCTTGGCCGTCGCGGTGTCGCACGCGAGCTTGCTCAGGGTGTCGAGGTCCAGATCGTCCTGTTCGGTGAGGGTCGCGACGATGCTTTTCATCTGCTCTTCGTGAGTCATCTACCTGTCTCCTTTCACGCGAAACCCAACCGGAGACTTGTCCTCCGGATCGAAGTTGTAGTTGATGGTCAACTCTTCCCCCGAAACGATCTTCCGTCTGGCGATGAACTTGATGGCCTTATTACTCCGGTCCATCCGATACACGACGTTCGGGTTGTACGAATGGTTGAACAGGCTACCGATCCCTAGGGCGATGGCGCTCGTGTCGTCGTCCCACTCGAACGTGTAATTGTGGATGAGACCACTGGCGGCGCCGTTGGGAAACACGATCACCGGCGAAGAAAAAAGCTTCCCAGCCAGAATCCATTCACCATGGCACGAAAGAGGTTTGAAAAACACACCGCGACCTTTGCCGCGTACGTTGCGAATCTCAAGCCTTAGAGATCCCTCTAGGACGATCATATCAGTCGTCCTTCGGCTGCACGGTGACCTGGAACTTGCGGCCGACGTAGTATGCCTGAGCATGGACATGGGGCACGAACATGAACACGTCTCCATGTTCGCCCTTCATCTGAACATGCAACAGATCCGTGCCTGGCTGCTTCCGCACGCTCGTCACCTCAACCATCAGCATCACCGACTCCTACCAGATGAGAAGCTCGCCCACGGGTCCGCGACGCTTCGTATTGCTGTTGACGTTCCTTCTGGCCTGCACCGTCCTGCGCTCGAACCCCTTGCTGTAAAGCTTCCGAGCCAGGGGAACGTCGGCGTTGCTGAGGAGCACCGATACCCCACGCTCTTTCAGCGTGAGCGCCACATCCCGAAGTCGCTCGTGCTCTTCGACCTTGAACCCGCCCGGCGTGTACGAAGTGAAGTCCGCTTCTCCACCGGCCGGAATGTACGGCGGATCGAAGTAGACGCGAAGCGCATCGCTCGCCGACATGAGCGTCAGCGGATCGCAGATCGTTGGGTTCTTATACTTGCCGTGGGGAACGTTGAACCCTCCACTCCTGTTGTACCGGACCATACCGTTGTAACAGGTGCGGTTGAGAAAGATGAACCTGGCCGCCCTCTCGGCATGAAGCATCCCGCGCGTGTCGTAATCGCGTACCTCGTAGAAGAGCTTCTCGCCTTCGACCTTATATCGGCCGGCGTACTTGCTGAGAATCGAGATGAGTAGTTCCGGGTTCTCCTGAACCACCTTGAAGGTGCAAACGAGATCTTCGTTGGCGTCGTTGAGCGTAGCCCACAACGGGTTATCGCCAGCGCGTCTTTTGCCTGAGAGGTGAAAGAAGAGCGCCGCACCACCCATGAACGGCTCGTAGTAGCGGCCCATCTTCTCGGGCACGTGCTTCTCCAATTCGGGGAGTAGCTGCCCCTTGCCGCCAGGGTACTTCAGGAACGGCTTAGCGATAAGAAGACGCTCGTCGGTGATCATATTGGCCATCAATTCACATCCGTCTTCTTCGCGAAGACAGCCTCCCAATTATCTCTGTACGACTTCGTGGCCACCTGCGCCGGACCACCCTTACCCATCGGCTTGTAGGTGCCGTCTCCACGCGGCTCGAAGAACTCGATGTCCTCGATGTTGCTCGGGATCGGTTTGCCCTCTTGAAGATAGTGAAGCTGCCGAAGCTCGGATGTGCCGTCCTCGTGCTTGTGCAGACCAATCATCCCATCTTCCGTAGCGGCGACGGGGATAACGATCTCCTCCTGCGGCGGCTTCTTCTCGTTGGACATAACCTACCCACGCTGAAAGAACGACTTCGGCAGCTCCTTGAGCTTCGCGATGGTCTTCTCCAGAATCTTGACGGCGCACTCAGGTCCGCACGCATCGCAGTTAGTCTCTACCGCATCGCCGTATTGAGTCATGTAATGTCCGCCCATGCGTAGACTGAGCCACGGGTCGCGTGGATTGGACCCATACTTCTCATTACGAGAAGTGATCTCCTTGCCGCATGCGTCACACGTCGTCGTAACGACGGTCTTCTCGCTCATGGCATCTCCTTGGGCACCCTCTGAAGCACCCTGCGCGCATGCTCGCACGCGCTCTTGAAGTTCTCGTCCGACGCCCAATCACCGGGCCTACGAGACTCGGCGGCGGCCAGTAGAGAGGACAGCGAGAGCGGCCAGTCCTCGGGCGCTTCCGTACAGAACGCGTGGGCGAGCCTTTCCAACGCCTCCCACGAGGTGCGCATCGCCTTGTCGCTGCCCACAACGACGCCCTCGGCAGCAGCCGAGGTGTTTCCGACAGTGATCTCCGTCCTCCACTTCCAAAGACCGTTCGCCGAAACACTACGCTCTTGAAGCGTGCGGTGATCAGCAACGAACACTGCCCACTCGATGCCGTTAGGCAGAATGCCCTTGGCAGCGTACCCATTCGGCTTCCAATCGATGCCGTGCATCATCGACGCCTTTTCCTTTCCGTTGGTGGGCCAGGCGGGAACTGAACCCTCCCCTCACTGAACCTGGAGGCTCAAGTCCGAACTCCAGTGAGAGCACCAAGCTGGCCCGAAACGAACCGTGACGCCGCCCCTTCTTCGGCGCCACGGCTCTCGCGCCATCATCCGGGGCAGGTACGGATGTTGTGACCCTTCTTCCTGCACCCGGAGCAACGCTTGTCGACGACGCTCTTCTTCGACGCCGCCTTCTTCTTCGGCGCCGCCTTCTTCGGCGCCTTCTTTTTCGATCCCATATTCCGTCTCTCTTTCTTCGAGCGCCTCTCTGGCGCCGACGCTCAGAACTTCGGCTTCGGGGGCTCCGCTCCGAGCATGCTGGTAGGCACGCCGGTGATGGCGCCGACCCTGGCGGCGAAGGCCTTCTTGTCGACCGGCTTGGCCGTGTTGAACCGACCGCCGCCCGAGACGATCTGCACCTTCGTCGTCATCTCGTTCTGCCCCGTCTCCGGATTCGTCCAGGGCTCGTGCCGGACCTCGACGTCGACCTCGTTGTCGCCGACCCCTTCGAGGTTGTCCAGCTCGTTGGTCTTCCACCCGCACGCTCGCAGACGCGCGATGCTGTACTCCGAAGCGTCCGTCGAAAAGTAGAGGGGGGTCGAGACGCGTTGCGTACCGCCCTGATCGTCGATCTTCAGATCCAGATCGAGAATCAGCTCGGGATGACCGTTGACGCTCTCGCCGTACTGAGCCCACTCCCCGTCAGGACGTTTGACGACGCGACCCTTGTACATGCCTGCCTTCAGACTGAGTGCCATGTTCATGTCTCCTTGTTTTGTTGATGTGGTCTAGACCACTTCCCAACTCTTCTCAGGCCGCCTTCTCAGGCTGCCCAGCGCCGCGAGCGCGGCGCACCTCGTCGAGCTTCGCGGCGACTCGATTGTGAGCTTCCACGATGCCGGCCGGATACTGCTTGATGTAGTCGCGTACGGCGTCGGTGAACGCCTGGTCGGCGATCTCCGCCACCATCTCATCGATGGAACGCTGGAGATCGATGCCCGAGCTTCGCAAGTCGTCCTCCTTCACCGCCCTCTGGAACTCCGACCACGAGAGCGGGAACCGCTCGGGAAAGAGGAGCGTTCCGCGCGCCTTCGCGTCGTAAGCCGGGGTCCTGCGCGTGTACGCCCAGCGCACGCCCGTTGTGACGCCTCGCGTGTGCTCGTTCTTCTTGCTGGCGATGACCACTTCTTCGCGAGCGAAAAAGACGTAGTCGCACCACTGCCGAAGCATTCCGGCGAGCTGTGGTCGGCACGCCAGCTCGAATCGATCGTACGCCGGGCCCTGAGGGTCGGCGAAGTTCTTCACCCTGGCATGGCCCAGGATGATGATGGTCTTGCCCATGTGCCAGATGCGTTCCAGCTTGCTCAGGTAGACGCGCCACTCGCTCACCACGAGATCGTCGCCCTTGCCGTAGCCGCCCTCGTACTTGGTGACCGTCGTGCCACGAAACAGATGCGCGTGACTGAAGGCCTCCATGTCGGTCACCGCATCGAGAACGACCGACTTGCAAAGGATCTTGCCTTCGATGATGGCGTCGGTGATCTCGTTGGTCTCCTCCCACGAGTTGGCTTCGAGAGCGCCGAAGACGTCGAGCTTGTACGTCCCCTTGTTCGCGTCGATGAAAAACGCGTCCTCGGCGCCGTTGGCGAACGTCGTCTTTCCGATGCCGTCGAACGAGTAGACCATCACTCGCGGCGGCATCTTCGATCGACCCTTTCGGATCTTGGTCAGGTCAACGGACATCACACACCTCCGCGGGGCCGGGCGGAAGTCGAACCGCCCGTACGCGCCTGCGCCCCTATTACTGCTCATACACCTTATCGAGCTTCCCACCCAGCTCGAACGTACGCGACACCGAACCAGTTTCCGGATTGATGAGCGGGAGTCGGAACTCCTTCTCGACGTAGAGCACCTTACCAGGGTGCTCCCACCTGGCATGGTATCCGATCATCATGGCCCGCTCCAGCTCCCATGAGTACGGAATCGGCTCCCCTGTCTGCGGATGCACCTTGTCAAGCTGCGCGATGGCCGCTTCGAGATCGCCGCCCGTTTTGCTCCACGCTTCGAGCGCACGGTGCAGGCTCGAACCACGTCGGAGCTTTTCGTCCTGAAGCTTGAGCGGCCGGATCTGCTCTTCGTATCGGTAGAAGTACCTTCGAGGGCAGGCCCGATAGCAACGAATCGCCGACTGAGTGAGTAGAACGAGCGCCTGTTCGTCCTTCGGTGCGTCCGATTCCAGCTCCTCGTGACGCCGGTTCTGCTTCTTGAAGAGGAAGGGGTCGTTGATGTCCGCCATGCCGGCGCACACGTCGAAGTAGTCGCATTTGCGCGACCACTGAAAACATGAGTCCGGATTGCGCGGGAACACCTTCAGGCGCCGAGCATCGCGGATGGCGCACGCCGTCTGCCACGTATCGGCCCGCGCCTCTTCGCGCTCACTCTGGAGGCGAACGATCGTGCGGCGCTGGTAGTGGCCCTCGGGATCCTCCATGATCGATTGCAGGACGCGGACGCCGTACTCCTCGGGCGTTTCCTGCCGCATCTGAAGGACGAAGCCTTGCTTCGGGTCTCCCGACTCGCGCCACTTCTTGCCATCCTTGGTGCGCACGCGCGTACCCGTCGCGTCGAGGACGATCTTCACACCGTCGGCGTCGAGCAGAGGGATCCCGATCGGCTTGAGCTTCGGCTTGTAGAGGACATCGTAAAGAACGCCGTCAGCTTCGACCCCGAGAGCGAGCGCTCCATCGAGGTAAAGAGAGATCTGGACGTCCATCAAAAGACGCGTCCAGTACACGGAGCCAGGCGAGATGTCTTCGCCGGACGTCTTGCGCTCGATGATGAAGACGCCCACGGCTATCGACCTCGGATCGATTGGCTGCCCTTGAGAAGCTTCTCGTGCTTCGCTAGCCGCTCGATGACCTCGTCCAGGTTCGTGCAGATGTACGAATTCATTAGGTACATCAGCTCCGGCTCACTCATGGGGTCGTCGAGCAGAACGATCGTCAGCTGCCCTGCCCCCGCCGCGTAGCCGAGTTCGAGGTGTGCCGAACGGCCGCACGGAAGCACCAGAACCGTTGCGTCGGCGCCCCTGAGTGCCGACATATCTTTCTCGAATCCCTCCTGGGCAACGGCCGAAGCAAGCACCTCGTCCCGAAAGGCGCGCGGGTCCTTGAGCTGGGACTCGCTGGCGCACTGCCGCCAGCTGAATCCGTTGTCCCCCGGAGTCGGATGCCGGAAGTCGTAGACGCTGAAGCCGGCTGCGCCCAACGCTTCGACCACTGAAGGCTGGCGCATATTGCGCCAGCTCGATGCGACGTAGATCTTCATGCGCTCTTCCTGTTCCTTTCCTCGTCCTCGACGTCTCGTGCTGCGCGAAGCCAACCGTTGACGGTGCCCTTGGACTTGCCGAAGTGCGACATCAAACGCTCGATCGTCCACCCCTGCTTCTTGAGGGCGAGCGCTTTCATCGCGTTCGGGGGGCACTTCGCCAATCCCCTCGGCTTGTACTCG
>Ga0070737_10001385_pt1 | contig 34990 bp, 37 predicted proteins | sample Coa_R1_10_FD_66438 | JGI IMG/M metagenome (GOLD analysis project Ga0070737, IMG submission 66438) | Surface soil microbial communities from Centralia Pennsylvania, which are recovering from an underground coalmine fire - Coalmine... | ecosystem: Environmental > Terrestrial > Soil > Unclassified... | reverse complement strand
ATGGCCTTGGTGCGTTTGGCCTTGTCGGTGGCGCCACGCAGGCTCTGCACCACTAAGGTGGCAAGCAGTCCGAGGATCAGGATAACCACCATTATTTCGATCAGAGTGAAACCCTGTTCCGTCCGACGCCGTGAGCTCATTGCCTGCCTCTATTGTATTATCTGATTGAGCTGAAAGATTGGCAGCAGCACCGCCAGAATCATGAAGACTATCATGCCCGCCATCACGATGGTCATAACCGGTTCCAGCAAGGTTGTCATCTGCGCCAGCGAGGCCGAGACCTCACGTTCATAGGCGCCGGCGGCCCGCTCCAACATCAGCTCCAGTTCCCCCGAGCGTTCGCCCACCCGAATCATTTCGACCAGCATGGGCGGAAACAGGCGTGAAGCGGCCAGGGTCTGACCCATCCCGTGCCCCTCGCGGATGCTGTCGCGACTCTTCTGTACCGCGTCGGCCAGCAGGCGGTTGGTCACCACCAGCCGCACCGCATCCATCGCGGGCAAGACCTGCACTCCGCTAGCTAGCAAAGTTGATAGCGTGCGGGCGAAGCGGGCGGTAATCACTTTGGTCACCGTGTCCCCAATATAGGGACATTTAAGCACCAAGCGGTCGTAGCGATAGCGCCCGTTTGAGGTGGAAATGTAGTAGCTCAGACCACCCACCATGGCCAGCGCGCCCAGGCCGATGAGCCACCAATAGGTGGTCAGAAAAGCGGCAAAGCCGACCAGGAGCTGGGTGGCCAGCGGAAGCGCGCTGCTGTTCTGAGTAAAGACGGTGGCCACTTGCGGCACCACGTAGGTGACCAGAAAGCCCATGATTCCAGTTCCCACCACCATCATGATAAGCGGGTAAGTAAGCGCGCCGCGAACTTTGCGCACCAGTTCGGCTTGGGATTCGCTGTAGTCAGCCAGCCGGTCGAGCACGGTTTCCAGGGCACCGGCAGCTTCGCCCGCTCTTACCATCGCCACGTACAGCTCTGAAAAGATGTCGGAGTGCAACGCCAGCGCGTCGGCCAACGAGGTGCCCTCGCGTACCCGCTCGCGAACTTGCGAGAGCATCTTCTTGACCCCAGCGCGATTGGCCTGATCGGTGAGCAGGCTCAAGGCATCCACCAGCGGCACGCCACCGGTGAGCAGGGAACCCAGTTGGCGGGTCAGCAAGGCTATGTCGCCGGCGGACATGCGCAGTCGAAAGACTGGCAGATAGGAGCGCCAATCGCGGGCGCGACTGATCACCTCTTCGGAGATGTCAGTGGGGAAAACCCCCAGCGTGCGCAGCTTGCCGCGGGCGGCACGGGCGCTGTCGGCGTCGATTACGCCGCTGACGGTGCGGCCGTCGGTGGCTAGGCCGCGATAACCAAAAACCGGCATTAAACCTCCGGCGCCGGTGCCCCAATTAGATGATATCTTCCTGGGTCACCGACAGTAATTCTTCGATCGTGGTTAGCCCGGCCAAAATCTGCTCGGCGCCGTCCTGGCGCAACAGCCGCATGCCGCGGCTGGTGCAGGCGCGTCGGATGGTGGCCGCATCGGCGTTCTTCATCACCAGCACCCGTACCTCGTCTTCCATCAGCATCAGTTCGTTGATGGCCGTGCGACCACGGTAGCCGGTACCGCGGCAAGCTTTACAACCGTTGGGGGCAGGGCGGTAAATAGGGCCCGTTAGCTGTGCCGGCCGCATCCCGATGCGCGACAGCTCCTCGGCGCTGGGGGTATACGGCACTTTGCATTCGCGGCACAGCAGCCGCACCAGGCGCTGTGCGACCACCGCCAGTATCGAGGAGGAGACCAGGAATGGCTCAATCCCCATGTCAACCAGCCGCGTGACGGCCCCGAAGGAGTCGTTGGTATGCAGGGTGGAGAAGACCAGATGACCAGTCAGAGCGGCCTGGATGGCGATTTCGGCAGTTTCGCTATCGCGAATTTCGCCCACCATTATGACGTTGGGATCCTGACGCAGGATTGAGCGCAGGCCGCTTGCGAAGGTCAGCTCGATCTTTGGATTGACCTGGACCTGGCCAATGCCGTGCAGCTGATACTCGATCGGATCTTCGATGGTAATGATGTTTTTGTCCACCGAATTGATCTGTTTGAGGCAGGCGTACAGGGTCGTGGTTTTGCCCGACCCGGTTGGACCGGTAACCAGGATGATGCCGTGGCTCTGATAGATCAGGCGGTTTAGCCGGCGCAGGTTCTCGCCCGCGAAGCCCAGCTTGTCCAGCTGCAAATCGACCAGATTTTGCGCCTGATCCAACAGCCGCAGTACGATCCGCTCGCCAAAGGCGGTGGGAATGGTGCTGACCCGCACATCGATGTCTCGGCCCGCGATTCGCAGCCGGATGCGGCCGTCCTGGGGTAGGCGCTTTTCGGCGATGTTGAGCCCCGACATGACCTTGACGCGCGACGTGATGGCAGACTGGAAGCGCTTCGGAGGCGAAATCACGTCGTAAAGGATACCGTCGACGCGAAAGCGCACGACCAGGTCGCTCTCGAAGCACTCTATATGGATGTCGCTGGCGCGATCCTTCACCGCCTGGGATAGCAAGCCGTTGACCAGCTTGATGATCGGCGCGGCGTCGTCGGAGTCCAGCAAGTCGCGGGGTTCCTGGGCCAATTCGTTGGCTACCAGCTCTAACCGCTCCTCGCCCAGATCGATCATCAAATCGTGCGGGGTGGTGTTGGCCGCCTGGTCGTAAGCGCGATTGAGCGCGTCGGTGATCACTTCGCTCGGCGCCACCACCGCTTCAATCGCTTGACCGTAGAGCAGGCGCAAGTCATCCAGGGCCTCGAAATTGGCCGGATCGGCGATCGCCACCGTGACCGCCTGGCCATCGTAATAGAGCGGCAGCAAACAGTTTTTCTTGGCGTAATTAATCGGAAGTTGGCTAATGAGCTTATGCTCGACCGTATGCTCGTCGATGTGAGCCTGGAAGGGCAGGTGGTATTGCTGGGCCAGCGCACGGGACAAACGCTGCGGTTCCAAAGCACCCATCTCGACCAACGTCGCGGCCAATTCCTGGCCGGGTTTGCGTCGCTGATGGGCGCGCTCCAGATCCTGCTGTGAGACCCAGGAGCGGTCAAGCAAAATTTCCTCAAAATTTTTCAGTGCGGTGGCCACCTAAGCTTCCTCTACCCAGGATAAATCCCAATCCTGCGGCCCGCGATTCCCTTCGGCCATCCGTATTACAACTTATGCCAAGGGGGCGTTGCAAGCGCCTGTGCTTCGGCGCAGACCGCTTTGCAAAACCCCGCTACAAGCGAGCGCCGAGGCTGCTCGCTTGCCAACCGGTAGCCCCCGGCTCTGGGGTTTCAACGACCGCCGCGGTCCACGATTTTTGTCGCTTGCGAGGCGAGCGAGCGCAATTTTATGATTTTCAGATACGCCAGCCATCCCTCAAAGGCACCATCGGAGAGCCCAAAGCAATGAAAACTTCGCACCGGTTGCTGCTGTTCATCCTGGCCGTCAGTGTGAGCGGATGCGCGTATGTCCCGACCTGGGCCGGAGGCAAGGGAACCGACCTGCCCACCTGGATGGGCGGAACGTCAACTTCCCTTACCTCCAGCAACGGGCTTAGCTCCTCAACTGAAACCGAGCGTCTGAGCCAAAACCTCGGCGCGCGGGTGCGTAGCAACATCGCCCGCGCCAATAGTAAGGGGATCGATACCAAGCTCGCGCTGGATTATCAGATGAGGGGCGATGCCGCGTTGCAGGCAGGGCGTTACACCGATGCCGCGGAAGAATACGGGCGCGCCGAGCAGGCGCTTGTTACCTCGGAGGAAATCGCCCAGGCTCAATTGAATCAACGCCAGGCCCAACTGGCCTATCGCCAGAGTCAGCTCAATGGGCAAGCTGAGTCGGCACCCCATCCTGCGACCCAGGCTGCGGTGGGTGGAGCGGGTGCCGTGGTCGCGCCTAGGCGACGCCACCTGAGCGCCGCCTACCGCGCCCGTAGCATGGCCGAGCGAGTGCGCAGGGAAATCGCCCAAGCCGAAGCGCAACGCATGGACGTATCCAAGGCGAAGCAGGCGCAGCACGCCGGTGACCAAGCGGTTGATCAGAAAAATTACGGCGATGCGATGCAAGCCTATCGACGCGCACGCCAGGAGCTCTCCTCTGCCAGTACCGCTGGCGGTACTCCCGCGGGTGGATCCGGCGCCAACCCAGGTCCCTAGATGGCAAACCCGGGTTAGAAGTGGCTGACCCCGGATTGAGGCATCTGGCCCATCGTGAAACCGAAACTAGCCCGCGCCTTGGTCGGCATGACATGCTTCTTCTTGTCCCATGAGACCAACGCGCCGTTGACGAAATGGAGGTCCAGGAAGTTGCCCGTGTCGCCTTCCTTGGCCCCGGTATAAAAAAGCGATGCCGCGATATCGTTGGTGTTGGCCCGCTGAGCGTAGCTCCACACCTCGGCGCCGTGAGCTTCATGGGTGGTTAGGTCAGGGATACCCCACTTGTCGCGGACGGCGTTCATGCTTTCACCCGGCTGTAGGGAATCCTCCATGCGGTGCGCGCGGATCTCGGTGGAGGCCTGATAGGCCGCACCGCAACCGCTCATCAGGAGTAAACCCAACACCAATAGCGCGAATTGACGCCTTTTCACGCCCGGGATTTTCGACGGCTGCTCGCCGCTTGTCAACGCCCCGCAAAAACACGCGCTAGAGAGCCAGACAAGCCCAGCGCTGTGGGGCGAGCGTTCGGTGCCGCTTATCTCAGCTGGAGCGAAACGAGCGAAAAGTACGACAAAGAGCCAAAAAGGCAATGAGCTCAAATACCTTTACAAGCCGCGGTCAAGGGAGTGGTGCTATCCGGACGGGCACGGCGGGCCCGCTCCACCAACCCCACTAATTTGCTGGACAGGACCTTCGCTCGCCGATGTCAGGTGTCCGGTGGGTCGGCGGATTATAAACAGTTAACGTTGCGCGGCCAGTTGGCGTTCAAGAAAATCACCGAGGCAGCTGGGCTTTGGTCCAGGAGGCCGAAAAGGATGGCCAAAGCGGGCACCTTGTCGATCATCGGGGTCTATCCGCCCATCGATAGTTTGCCGATCGGCAAGGCAAAAAAACCTGATTCTTAGGGCGGATAACTGCAACCACCACAAGTATCTTCCTGAGCTGAGCGAGACTGGTGCAGGCTGGCCATCGATCCGGCCTTGATTCTCAGTCAGCGCGAGCCCCTTGATTCGGCGATCGAGGCTTACAAGGCTTTTGACCTGCGCCGGCCAGGATGGCTGAAGGTCAAGCTGAGCCGGTCGCTTTGGCAGCCTGAGCCAGCCTTGTTTGTGGGCGGGTACCGCTGTTATGCGCAATGGCGGGTGAGGTATTGGCGGGGAGCGTGCTATAGTCGGGGCGATTCGGACTAAGGAGCGCATCACATGGCGCAGAAGCTCAAGCTGGTCAAAGGGGGCGCTCGCAAAGCCACTCTGGTGTACGGAATGCGAGTTTACGAACGCGACCAGCTCGCTTCGATTCAGGACGCCAGCGCGCAGCTTAGCGACGGCAGTTCTTCGCATATCTCGATGCACGTAATCGAGGGCACTTATGCTCAGATTCGCAGCCAACTGATGCGCAGCCTGGAAGCTTTTTTCGACTTGCTGGGAGAGGAGGACTAGGTGTGGAATTGGAGTTTGTCAAATACGAAAAGCGTGACCATCTCGCCTTAATCACGCTTAATCGACCCGAGGTGATGAATGCCCTTCATCCACCTTGTCACCTGGAAATGAATCGGGTGTGGGACGACTTCGTGGCTGACCGTGAGCTTTGGGTGGCTATCCTGACCGGCGCCGGTGAGCGAGCTTTTTCCGCCGGCAACGACCTCAAATACACCGCCCAACATGGCTTCGCCCAGCGCCCCGCGCATCGCGGTGGCTTTGCCGGCCTGACCGCGCGCTTCGACATCGCCAAGCCTATCATCGCGGCGGTCAACGGCTTCGCCTTGGGCGGCGGCTTTGAGATCGTGCTGGCCTGCGATCTCGTAATCGCCGCCGAGCACGCCCGCTTCGGCCTGCCCGAACCGCGCGTGGGGTTGGCGGCTTTGGCGGGAGGAATTCATCGTTTGCCGCGCCAGATACCGCTGAAGCTGGCGATGGGAATGATGCTGACCGGGCGTCAGATCTCAGCCGCCGAGGCGGCCCGGCTGGGGCTGGTCAATGAGGTTGTGCCGCTCAACCAATTGCAGGCGGCGGCGGAGCGTTGGGCGGCGGAAATCATGGAGTGCGCGCCGTTATCGATTCAGGCTACCAAGGAGGCCGCCCTAGCGGGTCTGCAACTCCCCCTCTCCGAGGCGGTTGCCAATCGCTTCCCTGCGATCGAGCGGTTGCGCGCTTCCCAGGATTTTGTCGAGGGACCGCGCGCCTTCGCTGAAAAGCGCAAACCCAATTGGCGCGGCGAATAGCGGCGGAAGCCCTCAGGGCGATAGGCGAACGGGCGCGGGTGGCGTGGAGCTGTCGCGAGCTAGCAAATAGAGCTGGCGATAACGGCGCGCGCTGATCGGGTAGCCCATCCGCCCTGCCACCTGCGCCATCGAGAAATAGGGCTCGGGGCGCCACGGTTCTTGGGCCGCGGCGCGGGCGAAGTGGTCGAAGGCCGTGGCCAAACGCTGGCTTTCCTCTGCCAGCGCCCCCATCCGCATTTGCGCGTCAACTTGCGCGCCTGCGGGTGGTAGCTTTGCACCGCGACTGGCCTCGATCGCACGCTCGTGCAGTTCAATGGTAGCGGCCGAAGGCGGTAACGCCGCGGTGGGCAAGGGGAGGGCGTCGATTGCTGACCGGCAGGCCTCGAACAGCTGCTGACTGGGAGCTGTTTGCGGCAGCGCCTGGATCTGCGCCAAGGCCTGTTGGGCAGCCTCGGTCGCGCTGGTGTAATCGGCAAACAGGGGGCTATCGCGGATATCGCTGACGATACCCGCCAGCAGACTCGAAGTGGCCTGTTCAATCGCGTCGCGGGTTAGCTCTCCAGTGAGCTTGAAGCAATTGGGCGCCATCACCACCGACAAGCAACTTAGCACCATCTGGGTGCTGGCCTTGCTCGGGGGCGGGGCGCTTTGCGCCACGCGGCTGAACTGCAGCAGCACATAGTTCGATCCCGGTTGACGAAAGGCAACTGTCATCGCATAGCCTTGACAACTAGCCTGACCCGCGCAGGAGGGAATTGCCATGCTAATTACCGCTACCAAGTCGGCGCTCTCTTCGGCTACCGAAGCAGAGGTGGTACTGAACCAAGCTTCAAACTGCTGACCCACGCTTTGTGCCACCGTCGCGCTCAGGTTGGTCGTCCCGCTCACCAACAGGTTGGGCAAATGCGGGGTGGCCAGTTCGACCGCTAGCTCGAGAGGAATCTTATCGACAGCGGTTTGGGGCGGGCGATAGAAATTGGGCTGTACCGCAACCGTAGCGCATCCCAGCACCAAGGCGGCAAGGGCGAACAGCCAGATGCAAGGGCGGGTGGTTGGCCGAGCCGGCGGCATTAGAGTGAGAGTCAGAGTTGGCAGCTTTTAGTTAACAAAAGACTGCGCGGAGCATAGACAGAGTGGCTGTCCTGAACAAGGTTTCGCGGCGTTTGAATTAGGAGGAACTCTCGATTCCACCGCCAGCGATCCAAGCCGGCCGGCTTGCTTTAGATTATTTTATTGAGGGGGAACTCGATGATTCCCACCGCTCCGGCGTCCAGCAGCTTGGGAAAGAGTTCGCGCACGGTGTGCTCGCTAATCACGGTTTCGACGGCGACCCATTCCTGCCCCTTGAGCGCCGAGGAGGGGTAAAGCGGGGCGACCGTGGGCGCGGTAATCGAGGGCAGCAGAGCTATAACTCGATCCAGACTCGTGCGCGGGCAGTTCATCTTAATCCCGACCCGCGCCTCGGCATCCAAGGCGCCCTTAAAGAGCACCCCGATTTGCCGGATCTTGGCCTGTTTCCAGGGGTCTTTCCAAGCCGCAGCGCTGGCCACCAGCACTGGGGTTGAGGTTAATAGCTCCTCGACGATCCGCAGTCCGTTGGCGCGCAAAGAAGAGCCAGTTTCGGTCACTTCGATGGCAGCATCGACTAGCCCTTCAGCCACCTTGGCCTCCGTGGCCCCCCAGGAAAATTCAACTTCTACATTAATTTTTCGCTGGATGAAGACCCGCCGCGTGAAGTTGACCATCTCGGTGGCCACCCGCTTGCCCGCCAGATCTTCCATCCGGCGCACGGGCGAGCTATTCGGCACCACCAGTACCCATCGAGTGGGGGCCAGCGAGACCTTGGAATAAACGAAACTTTCGACCTGGATTAGGTCGACGTCGTTTTCCACCACCCAGTCGTGTCCGGTGATACCAGCATCGAGGGAGCCGTCGAAGATGTAACGTGGCATCTCCTGGGGCCGCAGGAGGCGGGCGCTTAGAGTGGGGTCGTCTACCTTGGGCAGATAAGAGCGGGCATCGACCGAGATGCGCCAGCCTGATTTGCGCATCAACTCAAGCGTCTGAGCCTCCAGGCTGCCCTTTGGGATCCCAAACTTAAGGCGCTGTTCGGATATTGCTGACTGACTCATCACTTAGCCGCTTTGTGGCCGTAATGCTCGCCGTATTTACCCGGATCGACCGGACGCGGATCCACCACTTTCCACACGCCATCCTCCAGCCGGCGGAAAAAGCAGCTTTCGTACCCTTCATGGCAGGCCACCCGGTCGCCACGTTGCTCGACCGCCAGGAGCACGGTGTCGTTGTCGCAATCCAGACGTATCTCATGTATTACTTGAATATTTCCCGATTCCTCGCCCTTGCGCCAAAGCCGCTGGCGCGAGCGAGAGAAGTAACAGGCATGGCCGCTGCGCAGGCTTTCCTCGAAGGCTTCGCGGTTCATGTAGGCCAGCATCAAAAGTCGCCCGCTGTGAACGTCGATGGTAACCACCGGAACCACGCCCCCAGCTTTCGCAAAATCGATGGCTTCGCCGGCTGAGATTGGGGCTGACACTTGCATTTGATGGCGCTCCGAGCCGTTGACCAGCTGCTTGCCGTTGCTAAGTATGAGCGGCGGTGGGTTCGGCCTTGGCTGCGAAAATACTATATTGTGGCGCTAAATCGATCCAAGGGGATACGCGGTCATGAAGCTGAGCGAACTGGCGACGGCGCTGGGGTTGTCCCTGCGCGGCGCGGGGGAGGAAGAGGTAAGCGCGGCGGCGCCGATCGACAGCGCAGGGCCGGGAAGTGTGACCTTCCTTGCCAATGCCCGTTTCGCGAGCGCGTTGGCGCAAGTCCGGCCAGCGGCGGTAATCACCACGGCCGAGTTGGCTTCGCAAGTCGCTGGCCCGGTTTTACTGAGCTCCAACCCGCAGCTCGATTTTGCCCGTGCCTTGGGGCTTTTCCATCACGCCTATCGCCCTCCGGTCGGCATCCATCCCAGTGCCCTGATTGCTCCCAGCGCGCGTATCGGCCCGGGCGCCAGTATCGGCGCCTTTGTAGTAATCGGCGAGCGAGTGCAGATTGGCCGCGATGCGGTTATTCATCCCCACGTAGTGATTTATCCCGACGTGGTTATCGGCGACGGGCTGGTTTGCCACAGCCACGTTTCGATTCGCGAAGGGGTCCGCCTGGGCGACCGGGTTACGCTTCACAACGGGGCTGTGCTGGGATCGGAGGGCTTCGGCTTTGTTCAGCGAGGTGAAGATTTGGTTAAAATCCCACAGGTTGGGCAAGTTATAGTCGAGTCGGAGGTCGAAATCGGCGCTTTGGCGGCGATCGATCGGGCCACAGTAGGTGTCACTATAGTGCATCGGGGGGTAAAACTGGACAATTTCGTCCATATTGGCCACAACTGTGAGATTGGAGCCTTTTCGCGCTTTGCTGCGCAAAGTGGGGTAGGTGGTTCCAGTGTAGTGGGTGAATGGTGTGAGTTCGGCGGGCAGAGTGGGGTAGCCGACCATGTCCGAATCGGGCGTCGAGTGCGGGTGGCGGCGGGCAGCGGCATCCCCGGTACGGTGGGAGATCACACCACTGTGGGCGGGCGGCCGGCGGTACCGATCCGCTTGTGGCGCCGCCAATCCGCGATTATGCGTCATCTGCCCGAGTTGGTCGCCCGGCTACGAGCTTTGGAAGAAAAGCTCGGAATCGCGACCCGCTGGAGGGAGGAGAGCGAATGATTGCTGGTGGCTGCGATCTGGATGAGAAAGGCATAAGGCGGGCTCATTTCTGGCTACCACACGCCCTCGCATCCTGCTTGATGGCCCTGCTGCTGGGGCTGGGCGTGGGTTGTCGCTCCGCCTCCACCCGCGAATTGCGGCGTAACCGCAATATCGAGCCGTTCAATTTCAAGGTCAGTTCAGGACGCGATGAATTTCAGATCGAGGGCTATTTGGCTCGTCCCGGTCGCTCCGGCCGCTGGCCCACCCTGCTGATTCTGGATCCCAACGCCGGCACTGCAGGTCGATGTATCACGCGCGAGGACCACTTTACCCAATTAGGGTTGAATTTGGCTTGTATCAGCTTGCCGGGCAACGGCAAGTCCTCCGGTCCCGGTCGTTTCGTGGGTCCGCAGGCGGTGGCCGCCACGCAGCATGCGTTGGATTTGTTGGCCGGACGGCCTGATGTCGACCGCGCGCGAATGGGGGTTTGGGGATTAGGTAACGGTGCCGTGGCCGCGGGTCTGGTGATGGACCGGGACGAGCGGGCGCGGGTGGTCATCTTGCAGTCGGGTACATATGATTTACCCGAATTCTGGCCTAAAGCCCGCCTGCTGACCAAATTGTCCATCCTCCATCAGGTTTGGCCGAGTAAGCGGGTCCTTAAGGAGCGCAGCGTAATCGACCATTTGCCCCGTAAACTCGATTGCAAAGTGCTGATCCTGCACGGTCGCAAGGATCGTCACGCGCCGGTGGCCCAAGCGGAGCAATTGGCCGTCGCCCTGCGCGAGCGCGGGGCCGAGGTCCAGACCCGCTTTTTCACTCATGGCGGCGATCGGTTGGGGACGCGGGTGGATCAAACGGTGGCGCAGTTCTTGCGCCAGAACCTGGCGGTGGACTAAGGCCTGTCCTTGAGGGCGGCCAGCGCCGCCGCTACCGCCTCGGCATGCCCTTGAACTTTGACTTTGGCGAAGACCTGCCGCACCCTGCCCGCGCGATCGATAAGGAAGGTGGTGCGCTCGATACCCATGAACTGGTGACCGTACAGTGATTTTCTTTTATATACCCCGTAGGCCTCGGCCACATGATGGTCAGTATCGCTAAGCAGAGTGAAGGCGAGCTGGTAGCGTTGGGCGAATTTTTGATGAGAAGCCGGAGAGTCACCGCTGATACCGACGATCCGGACATCCGACCAAACCGGTACTTGACTATTGAAGGTGCAAGCTTGGGTAGTGCAACCTGGGGTCATGTCCTTGGGATAAAAGTACAGCACTAGCCATCCCGTTCGGTGCAGGTCGCCCAGTTTGACCCGCTCGCCCTGGGCGTCGGGTAGTTCGAAGTCAGGGGCAGGTTGATTCAATAGAGGATGAGTGGGGGTGGCGACGCGGTTGCGAGCTGTACCAGATTGCGACATTTGCTTGCCTCGATATGGTTGACCCCGATCGGCGCTGCCGCCGTCGGTCAAATTCTATCCTTGCTCGCAGCCCGCAGGGTGGAGTCTAGCCTGTGCGCACGGCAAATCTGGCACAAATTATCCTAAACGGCGCGGGCGGCAAAGTGCTAATGTCGGCTGTCCTCAGGGGGCGAGGGGATTGACATACCGGATTGGCGGGCTTGGGGTGGAAGGCGCCCGCGCGAAATTGAAGCCGCTAAGGTGACTATAACTAGACTCTAGTTGACGCGCTTGTAACTTGGCTCTACACTTGCGGGCGGATCTCGATTCCGCAACTCAATGGCAGCATACACCGAGCTCAGCCCAGACCTACTTGAGGAGCTCGCCGAGGACTATGCCTTTGGCCGGCTTCTCAACGTCGCTATTCTGACCAACGGCTCGGTCAACAGCAACTACCTGCTGGAGACCGCCAAAGGCAAATATGTCCTGCGGATCGACGAAGCCAAGGGCGAAATGGAGATTAAGCGGGAGATCGATCTGCTGAGCTTTCTCCGCAAGCACTCCTTTCCCTGCCCCCACCCGCTCCAGGATCGCAAAGGGCGGTATTACCGCGAGTATCAGCGCCGCTGTCTGTCGATCAGCAAGCACGCCGAAGGGCGCAGTCCAATGCCGCACAAGTTGCGCCTGTCACAGCTCGAAACCATCGGCCGGGCCCTGGGCGAACTACACGTAATCGGCAAGGGCTACAAGAAGGGGATCGACAACCGCTTCAGCTTCGAGCGGATCTCCGATCTGTTTCTCCATGTCAAAGCGCGCCTGCCTACGTATTTTCGCCGGATCACGCGCACCCTGGAGGATGAGATTGAGTATCTGGACCGCTACCTGGAAAGCAAGCTGCCCAAGGGGATAATCCACGGTGATCTATTCGCGGACAATCTGCTGTTTCGGGGCGAGCGGTTGGTAGCAATGCTGGATTTCGAAGCGGCCTGCCGAGGCAAGTTCATCTTCGATATCGCCACTGCGGTCAACGCGCTGTGCTTCGTGAACAACTCCTATTCCCTGGAGCGCTTTCGCCATCTGCTCCAAGGTTATGAAAGCGTGCGGACCTTGTCTCTGGCCGAATGGGACGCTTTTCCCAACGAGCTGCGCTATTCCTCGCTGCGCTTTACCATAACGCGACTGCGTGACTTCTTTTTGCATCCCGTGCCCGAAGGCCAGCGGACCAATAAGGATTTTCGGGAATTCTTCGAACGTCTGCAGATCCTGCGCCGGGAGAAAAGCGGGGGGATGGAGGCTTTGCTGATGGCGATGGCGACCGGCTACGATTACCGCAAGTACCAGAAAATCCGTGCCAGCGAAAAACCTTGAGTTCGCCTGAGCGTTCTGGTCTGCTCGCACCACTTCCGACCGTGACTTAGAATTAAGTCAGCTGATTACACCGCCCCAGCGGCGATCGAAGCTATCTCGGGTAAGATTTAACGAGGCCACTATGGCGTCTAATGCTACCGCCGCCGAAGAGGCGGTCCGCTCCCTTATAACCTATGTCGGCGAAGATCCGCAGCGCGAGGGGCTTGCTCGCACTCCGACCCGTGTAGTCAAGGCGCTAGAGTTCCTGACCCATGGCTATCAGCAAAATGCCAAGGAGATTATCAACGGCGCGCTGTTCGTTGAGGAAGATTATCAGGAGATGATCGTCTGCCGCGATGTCGACTTCTTCTCGCTGTGCGAGCATCACCTGCTGCCCTTTATCGGTAAGGCTCACGTCGCCTATCTGCCCAAGCGCCACATTATCGGACTATCCAAGTTGGCGCGCCTGGTGGAACTTTATGCCCGTCGCCTTCAGGTCCAGGAGCGCCTGACCACCCAGATCGCTAACACCATCTGGGAGCAGCTCGATCCGATGGGAGTCGCGGTGGTGCTGGAAGCTGAACATCTCTGCATGCGCATGCGGGGGGTGGAAAAGCAGAACTCCTGGGTCACGACCTCGGCGATGCTGGGGGTATTTCGCAGCAACCAAACCACGCGCCAGGAATTCATGAGCTTCATCCGCAATGGCCGCTAGTGGCGGTGGTGCCCACCGACTTGGCCCGCGGGCTTAAGCCTGCGCCCAGGTGTGCACCACGCCAAGGCCTTTCAACGGGCGATGAACCCCATTCGCGATAATTCCCGCGCCGACTTGGAGGGTATTTTTCGTGACGCCGTAGCCGCGGTTGACGCCGCGGCGTTGGTCACTCAGGCACTGCGCGAGCAGTGGGCACAGCACCTGGCGGCCCGGCGCTTAAGCGCCTTGGCGGTGGGCAAGGCGGCGCTGCCAATGGCGGCGGCGGCGCACGCTGCGCTGACTATACCGCCGGCGCAGGCGATGGCGATTGCGCCCGTGATCCAATCCGCGCTGGCAGACCTTTTGCGGGCGCAGGGTTGGCAGCTTTATCGCGGGGGTCATCCGCTACCCGACCAGGACTCCCTGGCGGCCGGGCGCGCGGTGCTCGCGATGGCAGCAACGCTAGGCCCCGACGATCTGCTCCTGGTCCTGCTCAGCGGCGGTGCATCTGCCTTGATGGTGGCGCCGCCTCCCGGCGTCAGCCTGGAGGACAAGTTAGCCGTCACTCAGGCTCTTTTGCGAACCCGCGCTGCCATAAGCGAAATCAACACCGTGCGCAAACATCTGTCTCAACTCAAGGGCGGTCGTTTGGCAGCCGCCGCCGACGGAGCCGAGGTGCTGACGCTGATCGTCTCCGACGTACGCGGCAACGACTTGACGACGATCGGATCGGGTCCGACCGCGCCCGATCCGAGCAGCTTCGAGCAGGCGCGTGGGGTTTTGATTCGGCATAAATTATGGGGACGCGCACCAGAGGCGGTGCGCAGTTGGCTGGAGGCGGGAATGGCGGGCGAGATAGCGGAAAGCCCCAAGCCTGGAGATCCGCGGCTGCGGCGGGTCAGGAACGTGGTTATTGGCGACAACGAGCGCGCGCTGGCGGCGGCGGCCGCCAGCGCGCGCGGGCGTGGCTTCGAGCCTCATCTGAGCGGAGATCTGTACGGCGAGGCCCGCGCGGTCGGCCGCCGCTTGGCCCAGGAGTTGGCGCAGGCTCTGCCGCACCAGTGCTTGTTGGCTGGCGGTGAACCGCTGGTCGAGGTGCGAGGAAGCGGCCGCGGTGGACGAGCCCAGGAGCTAGCGCTGGCGGCCGCCCTGGAACTGGAGCGCTTGCAGCCAGCCCGCTCAGTAGCATTGCTATGCGCGGGTAGCGACGGGGTGGATGGTCCCACCGACGCGGCGGGTGGATTCGCCGATAACGGCAGCAGCGGGCGCGCACGTAGCCGTGGGCTGGATCCGGCGGCCGAGTTGGCCCGCAACAACTCCTACCCGGTACTAGAGGCGGCGGGTGATCTGTTCAAGAGCGGCGCTACCCGCACTAACGTGGCCGATTTGTTCATCGGCTTGGTGTATTAGAAAGAGACGGTTGTTCGAATGAGAAAACCTATCAATGGCGCCAACGGCCCTTCCTCCAAGGCGCGGGCAAGGCGGATGGCGACCGTGACCTTGATTCCGGGCGACGGGATTGGACCTGAGGTAATCGAAGCTGCAGTGCGGGTGGTGGAACACGCCGGAGTGCAAATTCAGTGGGATCGTCAAATCGCCGGCGCCACCGCGCTTAAAACCGTGGGCAACCCGGTTCCTGACGCCTTGCTCAAATCGCTGCGCCAGACCGGGCTTGCGCTCAAGGGACCGCTGGAAACCCGGGTCGGCGAGGGCTATCGCTCGATCAACGTGTACTTGCGCAAGACTTTCAACCTCTACGCCAACCTGCGCCCGATCCAAAGCTTAAGCGGGGTGGTGACCCGCTTTCACGATGTCGATCTGATAGTGGTGCGCGAGAATACCGAAGATCTCTATGCCGGCCTGGAGCATCAACTTGTTCCCGGCGTGGTTGAGAGCATTAAATTGATCACGGCGCGCGCCTCGACGCGGATCGCGCGCTTCGCCTTCGAGTACGCGCGGCGCGAACGCCGCCAGACGGTAACCGCCATCCATAAGGCCAACATCATGAAGCTCTCGGACGGCCTGTTTCTCAAATGCGCACGCCAGGTAGCGCGCCACTACCCCGAAATCAAGTACCAGGAGCAGATCGTGGACGCCGCCTGCATGCGGCTGGTGACCGAACCGGCAGCCTTCGATGTGCTGCTGCTTGAAAACCTCTACGGCGACATCGTCTCCGACCTGTGTGCGGGCCTAGTGGGCGGACTGGGACTGGTACCGGGCGCCAATTATGGCGACAAGGGGGCGATTTTCGAGGCGGTCCACGGCACCGCTCCTGATATCGCGGGCAAGGGGGTGGCCAACCCCACGGCGGCGATCCTGAGCGCGGCGATGCTGCTGGACTACATCGGCGAAACCACCGCCGCCCGCCGTATCCGTGCTGCGACCAGCGCGGTGCTCAAGAGTGGACGCGTGCTGACGAGCGATTTGGGCGGCCGCGCCACCACCGCGCAATTGACCGAGGCTATTGGCGCGGTGCTGCAGCGCGATGGCAACCATCGCGGTGCAGACCAACCCTGAGGGAGATCGGCGATGCGCACGACAATGCCGTCCGCTGAGGAAAAACGGGTGCCGCCGGGTCAGTATCTGGTGAGCAAATTCCCGGTCTTGAGTTACGGGCCGACCCCGCCGTTTGACCCGGCCAAGTGGGACCTCCAACTTGTCGGCGAGGTCAGCCGACCGCTGAGGCTTGATTATTCGCAGTTCAAAGCGTTACCGCGCGTGGAGCAGCTCTCCGACTTTCATTGCGTAACTACCTGGTCGCGTCTGAACAATCGTTGGCAAGGGGTTAAAAGCAGCGAATTGCTCAAGCTCATAGAGCTGACTCCACGGGCTCGCTTCGTGATTGTGAGGTGCGAGCAGGGCTACAGCACCAATTTGCCTCTGGAGGAGTTCTTGGCTGAGGACGTAATGTTGGCCGACGGCTTGGATGGCCGCCCATTGGAAGCCGATCACGGCTTTCCGGCCCGCTTGGTAGTGCCCAAATTGTACGGCTGGAAGAGTGCCAAATGGGTACGCGCGCTGGAATTCAGTGCCGTTGATCAGCCTGGGTTCTGGGAAGTCCGCGGCTATCATAATCACGGCGACCCCTGGCGCGAGGAGCGCTATGGCGACGATGACGAACCGGACTCGGGGCCGGCGCAGCCCTGAGTTCGTAGGAGTCGCGCGCAAGTGGATTGGCGCGCCGCGCAGCTGCAGCGGCTTTCGGGCGAAACCTTCGATCTGGCGGTGATTGGCGGGGGGATCAATGGCGCCGCGGTCGCGCGCGACGCAGCCCTGCACGGGTTGCGCGTGGCCTTGGTGGAGCGGGCTGATTTCGCCGCCTACACCTCATCTCAATCCTCCAAGCTTATTCATGGCGGCTTGCGCTACCTACCCCAGGGACAATTGCGCTTGGTCTATCAGGCCTTGCGCGAGCGTGAGCGGCTGCGCCAGCTTACCGCACCCCATCTGGTCCATCCCATTGGTTTTATGTTCCCGCTTTACCGCGACCACGCCCCCTCCGCGTTGGCGCTGCGAGCCGGCCTGTGGCTATATGACCGAATGGCGGGTGCGCCCGCTGCCCATCGTCATCGCATGATCGGCGCGCAGCAGGCCCGGGCATTGGAGCCCGGATTGCAGCCTGAGGGGTTGGCCGGCGCAGCCCTCTTCCAGGATGCAACGGGCGACGACGCGCGACTGGTAGTAGAGAACATTTTGGATGCGCAGGCACACGGCGCGGCCGTACTCAACTATGCCGAGGTGGATGAATTAGGCACGCCTGGTGCCAAGCTGCGCCCCGCCGGCGTGCGCGATCTAATCAGCGGGGCGCGGCTAGAGCTACGCGCTCGGGTAATGGTAAATGCCACCGGCCCTTGGAGCGATACCATCCGCCGGCGTGACCAGCCGGTGGCCGCACCGCTGATGCGTCTGACCAAGGGGGTACATCTGATTTTCCCGTGCCCCCACGATTCCCCAGCGGTTTCGCTGGTGCTGGCTGACGGCGTGGGCCGCTTGGTATTCTTGATGCGCTATCCGGCTTCGATAGTGCTCGGTACCACCGATACCGAATTTGCTGGCGACCCTGCTCAAGTCACGGTTACGGCGGCCGAGCGCGATTATCTGCTGGAGGTGGTTCGGCGCATTGCTCCAGGCCTCGATCTGCGGGCAGACGCAATTGTTGGCAGTCTGGCTGGCGTGCGCGCCCTGGCCAACCGCTCCGGAGCTCCCTCGGCGCTGCCGCGCGAGGCGCTCATCAGCCGCTCGAGCAGCGGCCTGATCAGCATTGCCGGTGGCAAGCTGACCACCCACCGCTGGCTCGGCCACGAAGTGGTGGCGATGGCGTGCCGGCAACTGGGGCGTAAGTGCGAGCCGTGTCCCAGCCTGACGCTGCCCTTGCCGGGAGCCTGGAATGCGGCCGCGCCGGCTGGTGGTTGGGATCCACGGCTCTACGCGCGCTACGGTGGACGAGCCGCGATGGTTCACAAGCTTATCGACGAGCGAGCGGATTTGGGCCAGCCGCTGGTTCCAGGCTGTCCGGTGCTCGCAGCCGAGGCGATTTTTGCCGCCCGGCATGAGATGGTCGTGATGCTGGAGGACTTCATCGTGCGTCGCACCGCGATGGCCTGGCGCTATCCGCTGTATGCGGCGGCTGCCGCGCGCGCGGCGGCGCCGCTGCTGGCGGCCGAATTGGGGTGGGATCATGCTCGCACACGAGCGCAAATCGAGGCGGTAATCGCTACTTTGGCCCGCCAGGTACAATTCGAGCAGCCGGTTGCCACCGATGCTCGAGCGGCCAACCAGGAGCGAGGGCATGGCCGCTAAGGAAACCGCCGCGCAAAAGAAGCAGCGCGCCCTACGACTTGCCGCAAGGCTGGAACAGTCGTATCCGCAGGCGCGTATCAGCTTGGATTTCCACGATGCTTGGCAATGCCTGGTCGCGACCATCTTATCGGCCCAATGTACCGACGAACGAGTCAACCGAGTGACGCCTGAATTGTTCGCGCGGCTGCCCGATCCGCGGGCGACCGCGGCCGCACCGGCGGAGCTTATCGAGCGAATGATCGCATCCACCGGATTCTTTCGTCAGAAAACCAAGGCGCTACAGGGGGTTGCGCGCGCGCTGCTGGAGCGCTTCGACGGCCAGGTGCCTGACACTATGGAAGAGCTGGTCAGTCTGCCTGGAGTGGGACGAAAGACCGCAAACGTGATCTTAGGCCACATTTTCGGCAAGCCCGGGCTGGTCGTGGATACTCATGTACGACGCTTGTCGTATCGCTTGGGATTGAGTGTGCAGCGCGATCCCGGCAAGATCGAGCAGGATCTGCAGGCATTGCTGCCACCCGCGCAATGGACCGCCTTTTCGATGCGTCTGATTCTCCATGGCCGGCGAATTTGCGTGGCGCAGCGCCCGCGTTGTGAGCTCTGCCCGCTGGAGCCCGACTGCCCGCGTGTGGGGGTGCCCGTCAAAACCCGACCAGGCGGAAAACGGCAGGTCGGTTGACCCGCGGGTTAGCCTTCGGAGATATGTTAGGCAGTGCTACGCTTGGGACACCCCGTGTTTGAAGGGCGTGGAAGGCATGTCATAATGGGTGGCTATCGTACCTGCCCATGGTTACGTAGGGCGTCGCCGTGAAACTGCGCATTGAAGAAATTACCTCCGAGGAACAGGAGCTTGAGTTCCGCGCCGACGAGCATGAAGTCAACCGGCTTTTGGAACGTGGCCCGGTGCGCGAATACCACTTGCGCCAGCCCTTCACGATTCATCTCACCTATTATCGGGCCGGTATGGAGCTGTTTTTTGCCGGCACCTTGAGCGCCGAGATGACCGCGCTTTGCGCTCGTTGCACCGAGCAGTTCCAAGCCCCCAGCCAGCGCCAATTTCGCTTTGTCCTGGCACCACGCGTGTTGGGCGAGGGGGGCCGACGCGACCTGGGGAGCGAGGATCTTGAATTCTCTACTTATGCGGGCGATGAGATCGACTTATTGCCGCTGGTCAGCGAACAACTGCTATTGGCCTTGCCCATGCGTCCGTTGTGCGCCGAGGATTGCCGCGGCCTGTGTGCGCGATGCGGAGCTAATCTGAACTGGACATCGTGCGCGTGCGACCAGGCACCAGCCGATCCGCGGTTTGCCGTGTTTCGCTCGCTTAAAGTAACTCGCTCCTGATAGCGGAGCGCATCCCACACAAAGGAATCAATGCCTCATGCCCGTACCCAAACGCCGAACCTCCAAGTCCAAGCGCGATAAGCGTCGCGCCCATGACTCCTTGACCGCGGTCAGTGTGATCAGTTGCCCGCAATGCGGCGAGAGCACGCTGCCCCATCGCATCTGCCGCCATTGCGGGACCTATCGTGGCCGTCAGATGGCCGAGGCCGAACAAGGCTGAGCAAGCATGAAGGTGAAAATCGCGCTAGACGCGATGGGGGGTGACTTCGCGCCGCGTGCCACCGTGGAAGGGGCGGTGATGGCGGCGCGCGAGTTGGGCTTGGAGGTCGTGCTGGTGGGCGACCGCGACCTCATCCAGCGCGAGCTGAGCGAGCACGTCACCAAGGGTCTCAAGCTCACTATTGAGCATGCCACCGAAGTGGTGGCGATGGACGAAGCGCCAATGGAGGCGGTACTCTCCAAACCTCATTCCTCGCTTCATCTGTGCTATGAGTTGATGAAGCGGGGAGAGGTGGGGGCGGTCATCAGCGCGGGCAACTCCGGCGCCATGATGACGATCGGGATTGCCGTGATGGGTAATCTGGCCGGGATCGATCGACCGGCGATCGCCTCGCTGGTGCCCTCGCTGGAAGAAGTCACGCTGCTTATCGACGCCGGCGCCAATACCGAGGTCAAGGCTGCCAACCTGGCTCAATTTGCCGCCATGGGCAGCGCTTACATGCGCCACCTACGAGGGATCGCCCAACCGCGGGTGGCCTTGCTCTCCAACGGCGAGGAAGACTCCAAGGGCAACGACCTGACCCGCAGCGCCGCGGCTTTGCTGCGCCAGACCGGTGCGGTCAACTACGTTGGCTATCTGGAGGGGCGCGACCTCCATTATGCCAAGGCCGATGTGATTGTGACTGACGGCTTTACCGGCAATGTGGCGCTTAAGACCGCGGAGGGAACGGCGCGTTTTGCCTTGAGCAGTCTACGCGAAATCTTCACCACCAGCGCGCGCGGCCGGCTTAGCTACTTGCTGATTCGCCGTCGCCTCAAGGCGCTACGTGCGCGGCTGGAGCCTTCCGAATATGGTGGGGCGCCACTGCTGGGGCTCAACGGAGCGGCCTTTATTGCCCATGGCAGCTCCAGTGCCCTGGCCATTCGCAATGCCCTGCGGGCTGCCGCCAATGGTGCTTTGGGCGAGGCCGTCAATCGCGAGATCGTGGCATTGATGGCACAACTGACCGCCAATCTAGCACTGCCTCCTCCCAGCAAGGGCTTCCGCGCGCTGTTCAGCCGGATGCGAGACCGGCTACAGCGCCGCGCGCGCGAGAGCGAAGCCGCGCGGCCGGCCCGCGAGGGTGAACCGGCGGCGGCGTCCGCGCGCGCCACGGGCAGTCTGCAGAGCGCCAACCCAGTCAGGGACACCGGTAGCCTGAAGGGCGAGTCGGAGGCCGAGCACGCCGTCGCGCGCCAAGTCACGGTGGAGGTGATGCCGCGAATCAGCAGCAACGGCGCTACTACCGGCAAACCGGCCGCCGAAGCGGCCCCGTCGGGTCCGGCGACCCCGCCTGCTCTGACCCCACCGCCAACGCCACCCAAACCCGAGCACTGAGCAATCCATGAACTTGGCTTTTCTATTTCCCGGTCAAGGGGCGCAAAAAGTCGGTATGGGCAAATCGCTGGCCGACAATTTCGCCAGCGCGCGAGAGACCTTCGAACAAGCCGATCAGGCCTTGGGAGAGCCGCTGTCTCGGCTATGCTTCGAGGGGCCGGAAGACGCTCTGCGCCTGACCGCCAACACCCAGCCCGCCATCCTGACCGTTTCGGTGGCGGCTTGGCGCGTGCTAACCGATGAACTGGGGTTGCGCCCGACCTTAGCCGCCGGCCACAGCCTGGGCGAATACAGCGCACTGGTTGCGGTGGGCGCGCTGCGCTTTGAACAAGCGGTAAGGGCGGTGCGCCGGCGCGGAGCGCTGATGCAGGCGGCTTGCCCGCCCGGTCTGGGTGCGATGGCAGCGCTCATAGGACTGGAGCCGGCTGCGGTTGAGGAAGTGTGCGCACAAGCTACCGAAGGTGCGGAGTTCGTCGCCCCGGCCAACTTCAATGCTCCCGGTCAGATCGTGGTCGCGGGTTACGCCGCCGCGGTGAACCGCGCATTGGAGTTGGCTAAGGCACGGGGAAGCAAGCTGTCGGTGATGCTCAACGTCAGCGCTCCCTTTCATTGCTCCTTGATGCGGCCGGCGCGCGAAGGAATGGCGCCGGTGCTGGCCGAATTACAAGTGGGGGAGTTGACAGCAGGGGTGGTTGCCAACGTCGATGGCCGAATCAACCGCGACCCAAATCGAGTCGTTCCCTTGTTGCTGGAGCAGATAACCGCACCGGTGCGCTGGGACCAATCGATGCAAACGATGGCGCAGGCAGGCATCGAACAGGCGATCGAAATCGGGCCGGGTCGTGTGCTGAGTGGCCTGATGCGTCGGATCAACCGGCAATTGCCCGTTCATTCGATGGAAGAAGCGGCGTCGTTGCCTGGCTTGCGTTCCGCCTTGGCGCAGGTTTAAGCGCAGTGTAACTGGCTCAGGCCAAGCGCGGTACGCAATAACCGGACGGAGCACAATGCCTTGCTTGGCCCTATATAAGTCCCTATGCTGGCGGTTTGCGTTCGCCCGGCAAGCGCCGCGCCGCCCGGTTAAGCCCGTGGCTCCGTGGGAGCGTAAATTCAAGGGGCGATTGACCCCGGCGCCAACCGTGCCGTGGCAGGAGGAAGAGGTATAAGATGGCCGCAGACGTCGAGAGCAGGGTCCGCGAGATCATCAGCGAGCAGCTTGGCGTAGCCGCCAACGAGGTGACCCCGGAAGCCTCTTTTATCGAGGATCTGGGGGCCGACTCTTTGGATATCGTCGAGTTGGTGATGGCGTTGGAGGAGGAGTACGGAATGGAGATCTCGGATGAGGATGCCGAGAAGATCCGTACCGTCAAAGACGTGGTTGATTATATTCAGGCGCACAAGAGCTAGGTCGGGTCCGATCGGCGGGCTCTGGGCCAACCAGCCCGGCCCCGCGCCTGTTTTCATCCGGTCAGCGTTACACTGCCAGAGGCGACGCGTGAGGCGTTCCGCTGGCGGTGGACGCTTCGCATATCAACTCCAGTCCTGATCCCGTTATGCGTTGCCCGTTCTGTCGCCATGGTAACAATCGGGTAATCGATTCGCGGGTTTCCAGCGAGGGTAGCACGATTCGGCGCCGCCGCGTGTGCGCCGCCTGCCGGCGGCGCTTTACGACGTACGAGCGAGTGGAAGAGATCGCGCCGATGGTGATCAAAAAAGACGGCCGGCGCGAGCCGTTCGACCGGCAAAAGTTAATCGCCGGGCTCAAAAAAGCCTGCGAGAAACGGCCGGTCTCGATGGAAGAGATTGAGCAGTTGGCCGACCGCATCGAGGCTGCAGTGTTGGAACTGGGCGGCAAGGAAGTACCCAGTTCCTTTGTGGGCGGTGCGGTGATGAACGAGCTGCACGAGCTGGACCAGGTCGCATATGTGCGCTTTGCTTCGGTCTACCGTTCTTTCAAGGATATCGGCGAGTTCATGCATGAACTCGAAGAGCTAATAAGCCATCGCCAGCAGGCCGGCCCGCCAGTGGCGGGCAAGGGCAAAAGTGGCGGCAGTTCCGCCTGAGCTTGGCGATGGATTCTCCCGCGGCCGGTCCGGATGAGTATTTCATGGACCAGGCGCTGGCCTTGGCCGCCGGTGTCCTCGGTCGCACTTCACCCAATCCCGCGGTGGGCTGCGTGATCGTCAAGCAAGGGCGGGTGGTAGCAAAAGGCGCCACCGCCGCCGGTGGCCGGCCGCACGCCGAGACTCAGGCTTTGCAGATCGCGGGCCGCCGTGCCCGGGGAGCGGTTGCCTACGTCACTCTGGAGCCATGCGCTCATATCGGACAAACGCCCCCCTGTGCCCAGGCCCTGATCGACGCCGGAGTCGGGCGGGTGGTAGTAGGTTGCATCGATCCCTATCCCGCAGTGCGTGGGCGCGGAGTCCGCCGCTTGCGCGCGGCCGGAATTGAAGTGGTCCTGGGGGTCCGTCAAGCGGAATGCCGGCGGCTCAACGAGGGCTTTATCTGGCGCGTCAGCAAGGGGCGCCCCTTTGTGCTGCTCAAGTTGGCGCTGACCCTCGATGGGCGGATCGCGATTCCCGGCCGGCGTTGGCTGAGCGGGGCGCCGGCGCGCGCGCTGGTCCATCGATGGCGTAACGAATACGACGTCGTGATGGTCGGAGCCGGCACGGTGATCGCCGACGATCCGCGTCTTACTTGTAGAATGACACGAGGGCGCGACCCGGTGCGGATTGTGGTTGACGCTCATCTGCGCGTTCCAGCCCAAGCCCGCCTGTTTCATCTAAGGTCTCAGGCGCCCTCCTTGCTAGCTACGCTGAGCGCGCATGACGCCCAAGCGCGCGGACGTTATCGTGCCGAGATACTCGCGCTGCCAGCCAATCGGGCCGGACTGGTCGATTTGAACGCCTTGATGACAGTACTGGCCGAGCGTGGATGGTCCAAGGTAATGATCGAAGGCGGAGCTCAGTTGGCTGGGGCCGCCTTGGCTGCGAGGGTAGTCGATCGCCTGGCCTTTTTCATCACCCCACGAATCGCAGGCGCAGGCTTGCCGGCGGTAAGCCCGATTGACAATCGGGCGAGTGGAATCGCGGTGCGCGAACTGGCCGCGCGCGCGATGGGCCAGGATTGGCTGCTGGAAGGCCGTCCGCATTTCGCCGCCCAAGTGGAGAGATGATGAGCGGCCGGCGCCAAGCGTGCTGGTCTGATGGCGTGGGTGATGGTACCATTTCCAACGGATTATTCATGACGCTGCAAGACAGTCTCAAACGTCTGGCCGCGGGCCAGATGGTGATTTTGGTTGGCCCCCTGGGCGAGGCCGATCTGGTGGCAGCGGCTGAAACCATCACCCCCGAGCTGGTCAACTTCATGGTTACCCACGCGCGCGGGATCGTCGCGGCGGCGCTACCAGAAGACCGTCTGCGCGAGCTAGGCATCCCGCTGCTGTCGGGCCGCCGCGGTGATTTGCGCGAAACGCCGGCGGTGGGAGCTTCAGTGGAGGCCCGCCACGGTGTCAGTACCGGCATCTCCGCTTCCGATCGGGCGTTGACTCTGCGGGCACTGGCTTCGCCCACCAGCCGGCCGCAGGATTTCATGATGCCCGGTCATGTGCCGCCACTGGCCAGCGTCAGCGGCGGCGTGATGGTGCGAGCTGGCCGCGCCGAAGCGGCCGTGGACCTGATGCGGCTGGCGGGGAAGAGGCCGTGCGCGGCGCTGTGCGAAATCCTTACCGAGCAGGGTGAGGCCGCGCGCGGCGCCGAGCTTGAGCAGTTTGCCGCCCATCATCGCCTGCCGGTGTGTACGGTGGAGAGCCTGGTCGCCTACCGACGTACCCATGAAGTGCTGGTTCGGCGTGTCTCGGAAGTTGATTTTGCCTTGCCGATGGGCAAGATGCGTGCCCTGGTCTATCGCAATATCGCCGACGCTCACGAGCATTTGACGCTGCTTCACGGCCGGATCCAGCCCAATCGTCCCACGCTGGTGCGGATTCACTCCGAATGCTTGACCGGCGATGTGTTCGGTTCGCGCCGCTGCGATTGCGGCGAGCAGCTCCAAGAATCGCTCGCGCGGATCTGTCAGAGCCCGGCCGGAATCCTCATCTATCTCCACCAGGAAGGGCGCGGAATTGGGCTGGGCAATAAGATTCGCGCTTACGCTTTGCAGGACCGCGGCCTGGATACGGTGGAAGCCAACCTGGAGCTAGGCTTCAAGGAGGATATGCGCGAATATGGAATTGGCGCCCAGATCCTGCGCGATCTGCAGGTCGGGCATGTCATGCTCCTGACCAATAACCCAGACAAGGTCGAGGGTTTGCGTGGCCACGGGCTGGAAGTCACCCGGGTGGCGCTGGAAGCGCCGGCGCATTCGCTCAATATCCAGTATCTGCGCACCAAACAACTCAAACTGGGACATCTGTTCTCCGATCTTAAGGTGAACTCGCGCTGAGCGCGATTTACAGCTAAGGCATCGATTTACCGCTAGGGCATCTGGGACGCCGCTTTTTGGGACTAGGTTATGGGACTGAGACGGGCAGGCCGCGAGCTGGCGCTCAAGGCGCTTTACCGCATGGATATCGTAGGCGACCGCTCGCTGCGTGAAGCCCAGGAGCTGATCGCCCAGGTTCCTGCTGATCAGCGCGCCCGCCTGTTCGCTATGGAGCTGGTCGGCGGAGTGCTCGCCGAGATGGACTACCTCGACCAGCTTTTGACTCAGGTCGTCACCAACTGGTCGCTTACCCGCCTGTCCAGAATCGATCACAACATCCTGCGCCTGGCCGGTTTCGAGCTCCTGCGCCGGGCTGATATTCCTGCGCGTGCCACCATGGACGAGGCGGTGGAGCTGGCCAAGCGCTACGGCGACCATGGCTCCAGCCAGTTCGTCAACGGTGTCATCGACGTGATGGCTGAGCGGATGGGCGTTAAACACAAAGGCGATGACAATCTTGCTGCGCTCAAGGACTGAATCGGGGCAGGGGACAGTGCCGGGGTGCCGAGAGCCTGACGGACAGTAAGAGCTGGGTTACGCGATGGCCGCGGAAAATGCATTAGCCTGCCTACATCAGCTCGAAGCCGGCAAGCAGATGCTGCCAGCAGCAATTTTGATCACGGGTCCCGAGCTATTTCTCAAGGAATATGTCCTGGAATGCTGCTGTGCGGCGTTGCGTGGCGAAGCCGCCGAGCTGCGCCGATTTCATATCGGCAACACGGCGGATCTGGGTCCGCTGCTGGAGGCAGTTGCCGCACCCAGCTTGTTTTCATCGGCTACAACCGCGGTGGCTCGAGTCCTTCGCACGCGCCGGGTCAGGGCTGATGGCAGCGAGGAGGGCGAGGAACCGGACGGGGGAGGGCGTGGCGGTAGCGATGATAGTCCGCTGATCGAAGCGATTGAAAGCGTGCGGCTGCCCTCGCGCCTGGTTTTGCTTTACGAGCGCGACAGCGTACCGGCCAAAGTAGGGCGTGCGCTCGAAGCTGGCGGCTTGACCATCGTGTGCAATCGCCCCTTTGACAGCCAGCTCGTCCAATACGCCGGCCTGTTCGCCCGTAGGCTGGGAGTGACACTGAGTTCGGCTGCGCTTGAGCTGATAGTGCTCAAGTACGGCGCTAACCTGCTGGAAATGCACAATGCACTGGCCTTGGCCGCGCTGGTCAAGACTATCCAACCACCCGAGCAGTTTGTGCGTACCCTGGACGCTGACTCCCGCCTGGGCGGCGAACTTTTCGCGCTATCCCAGAGCCTTGCCGGCCAATACCCACAGCTTGCCTTTGCGCTCTTGGACGGGGCTCTCGAGCTGGGACGCAATGCCAACGAACTACTGGCGGTGGAGATCATTCCTGCCCTGCGCCGGATGGTGACGGCAGCCCACTTAGCAGAGCAGCGTCGCTCGCCGCTCGATCTGGCGGTCGCGCTTAAACTACCTCCGCGCAGCCCGATGGTCGGGGTCGCGATGGACGCAGCCAAGCGTTTTGGCAAAAACCATCTCAACGCGGTCTATCAGGCTGCGGTAGAATTGGATCGCACCATGAAGGACGGCACCATCCGCGACCGCGAGGCCGCCCTCTCGGGGCTGCTATTGGCTCTGCTCACCCAGGATGGAACACAGCGCCGCGCGAGCAGCGGTTGAGTGGCGCAAGCGGGCAGGGGAGGGGTGGTTTAGCTGGGGGCCGAGGCCTTAGCCGCTTGGCGCGACAGACGGGCGATTTTACGGGAGACGGTGTTGCGATGCATTACGCCTTTGCTGGCCGCTTTACCCAACTCTTTTACGGCGCTTCGCAAGGGGGTTGGGTCAGTGCTCACCGTTCCGCTCTTGATCGCTTCGGTGACCCGCTTGATCGCGGTGTGAACCTGCGCCTTGATCGCACGATTGCGCAACCGGCGCTTGAGGTTCTGACGATGGCGTTTAATCGCTGATGGATGAACGGGTACGTGTGGCATAACCGGGCTGAAAACTACCAAGTATTAGGAATGTAGTCAACGCCTCTAAGCTTCGACCCCGGACGGCGCGTGCGGCCAAAAGGCAACATTCGTGGCGTTACTGCAACGTAGGAAGTTGGGAGCCCGCCGAACTATTGGCCAGGGACATTGGATGCGTACACGACTTGCGTCGTAAGCTGGGGGCCAGAGCTATCCGGGAAGATCCAGCCACAAATGGTCGGTTGCGCAGCAAAAAGCATCAAAATGGTAAAAATAGCAACAAGGATTTGATGCTTCAGAAGCTGAGCCGCCAACCAAGCTCGAAGATTCTTACCCGTGCTTTTATCAGCCATTTTGCCAACCTCGCCACGCGCTCTGGTGGTGACTGGAGCATTTAGCGTGCCAGCTAGTTGCGTCCTCTCGGTGGTCAGTGCGTATGGGTGGTCAAATTGAGACGCTCGTAACCGAGGGGTCGCGCAAGGCTAACGGCCTTTGGCGCGTCTCCAGGCGGCGTCGATTTCCTGCGGTGTCAGATCGCTTAGGGTACGGCCACTGGCTTGGATTTCGTTTTCCAGCGCGGTGAAGCGCCCCACGAACTTATCGCAGGCCTGCCGCAGGACATCCTCCGCGCTGGCATCCACAAAACGCGGGGCATTGGCCAGCGCTAGCAGCGCATCACCCAGCTCCAGCGCCGCAGCGGCCTGCTGGCCGCGATCTAGGGCCTCTTCGACCTCGGCCAACTCCTCGCGAACCTTGCCCAATACGGCGCGAAGGTCAGCCCAGTCCATCCCGGCGGCGCGAGCGCGTGCACCCAGTTTCTCGGCACGCAGCAAGGCCGGGAGCGCGCGGGGAATCAAGTCGAGGGTGGCGGGAGCGGCCGCCACGCGCCGTTCCTGCCGCTTTATCTCCTCCCAGCGCTGCGCGACCTCTTGCGCGTCGCGCGCGGGCGCATTGGCAAAGACATGGGGATGACGGCGGATCAGTTTGTCAGCGCCTTGGCGAATGATTCGGGTCAAATCGAAGACGCCGCTTTCAGCCGCGATAGTTGCATGCAACACAATCTGCAACAGCAGATCGCCCAACTCGTCGGCCAAGCCGGATCGATCGCCCATTTCAATCGCGGCCACCGCCTCGTAGGCTTCCTCAAGCAGATAGCGCCTCAGTGAATCCGCTGTCTGAACGCGGTCCCAGGGGCAGGAACGGCGCAATTCTCGTACAATACCGACGAATCGCATGAACTGTTGCGCTAAGGCCACGTCGTCGTCGGAATCCACCATGACCGCCAGTCTAGCAGGGAGAGCCCGGACCCCGAAGTAATGGGCGACGAGAGTTTGACAGATAGCTTTAGCCGGAGTTTAAAGGAAGGCAAAAGGATGAAAGGTTTCAGACCGGGCGCGATGCCGCGGGAAACCAAATAGCTCGGTAAACCTATCGGGAGATGGATGATGGCGGGAGAATACCCTCAGTGTAGGAAGGCGCGACCAGGCAAAGGGCCTCTCGCCCTAGGTGCCGTCTTGCTAATCGGCTTTGTAATAAGTGCGGGATGGTCGGGCATGGCCGATGCTCAAAGCAAGGCGCACTTCAACTTTGCCAAGGTCTTCGGCACCGCCGGCGGCGGTAACGTCGCGCCCTGCCGGGTGATCTCGGATCCCTACCCCGAATTCAACACCATCGGGATGGACACCAAAAACGGCTTAGTCGCGATCAGCGATACCAATATGAAAAGCCTGCTGGTCTATCGCATCAACGAGGCCAGCAACAGTACTCACGCCACGCGTGCGATAGCGCAGATCAAGGGGCCCGCCACCTACCTGTCCTACGCCACCGGGGTAGCGCTGGATCCGGTACGCCGAATGATGTGCGTCACGGAGAACGACGTAGGCGACGACGTGGCCTGTTTCCCATATGGCGCCAACGGCGACTACAAGGCCACCGTGCTGGCGGTACCGCATGGCTCTTATGGGCTGGCCTTCAGCCAGCGCCTGCATCAGATGGCGCTTTCGATTGAACACAACGAACAGATCATTTTCTACCGCACGGGAGCCACTGGTGCCGAGTTGCCGCTGCGCTCGATTCGCGGACCGCACACCCAGATGGCCGATCCGCACGGAATCTATTGGGACGACGTCAATCACGAAATCGGCGCAGTCAACCACGGCAACTGGTCGCAAGCCTATTGGGACATCGATTATAACGGCGGCGGCCATTACCAGCCGCCCTCGATTACGATTTTCGCCGACGACGCCAAGGGCGACGTGCCGCCGATTCGGGTCATTCAGGGAAGGCACACCCAGCTCAATTGGCCCTCGGGCATCGCGGTGGACCCGGTCCATAACGAGATTGCGGTGGCCAATACGGCCGGTCACTCGGTCCTCGTCTTCAAGCGGACCGCCAGCGGCGACGCCAAGCCGATCCGGGTGATCCAGGGGCCGCACAGCAAAATCGTCACTCCGATGAGCGTGGCCTTTGACCTGGCGCATAATACCTTGTGGGTCACCAACTTCGGCCACAGTGCCATGGTCTTCGACCGTACGGCGGAGGGCGATGCCGCGCCACTGCGATTTATTCGCAACGCCCCGGCCGGCACACGAACCGCTGGCTTTGGCAATCCCTACACCATCGCCTACGACAGCAAGCGCGATGAACTAATCGTTCCCAATTGAGTAACCGATCCCCGCGTGGGATCGTTTGCCAGGTTGGCAGCGGGAAATGTTGAACCAGTCAGAAGCATTTATGGCACCATCACCAAGCTTACCCGAGTCGCGCATGGCGTGACCTACGACCCCGGCCGCGATGAAATTCTGGGCAGCGAACCGCTGGCCAGTTCGATTGTGGCCTTCAAAGGCGGTTCCAGTGGCCAAGTGCCGCCTATTCGGGTGATCCAGGGTCCCAAGACCCAGCTCCATCAGCCTTGGGGATTGGCGGTCGATGACGTGCATCACGAATTGGTGGTGGGCGATTACGCCAGCAGCAACATCCTGGTCTATCCCTGGGACGCCAACGGCGACGTTGCGCCGATTCGGATAATCGGCGGGCTTAAGACTCGGATGCGCGGCATCTCGGGAGTCGCGGTCGACCCCGAGCGCAATCTGATCATAGCCGTGACCTCGCAAAGTCGCAGTCCTGGCGCCGAAGCCGGCGTCTATGGGGCCACCTTTCACACCGACGTCGAGCCCGGCGGAATTTTTATTTTCGACCGCCTCGCCAACGGCGACGTCCCCCCCAAGGCCTTCATTGGTGGGCCCGACACTGGCATCCTCGGGGCCAAGCAGGTGCAGGTCTGGCACGACCGAATCTTCACTACCGTGAGCAATACGCCCTATACACCGCCCTACGATTTGGCCGGTTATGCGCCGCGTAAGGGATGCACCGGACCGCCGGTGCCAATCCTTACCGTGGGTAATCCTAATGACTTCGTGGGGGTGTGGAAGATCACCGACAACGGCGACGTGCCGCCCGAGTTCGTGATTCATGGGCCCAACACCGGGATGGCTTCGCCGACCGGAATCGCGATAGATCCCCAGGACGGCGAGGTTTTTATCACCGACGGTTCGGTAGGCGGGACCTTCTCCTTCCTGGTTCCTCAGGCCTTTTAGCCAGCGGGGCCGCCTCAACTAGCCCGCATTACGCCCCCCTTTGTGCCATGGGGAAGGGGGGCAGATGCGGGCCGGCTCGGCGAAGGCCAACACGTTTATCAATAGAACGCCAGAGCGGCCGCCGTCATGGCGCCACTTTAGTGTAAGATAGATTGTTCCACGATTGCTGGGCCTTCACGAAGGCCTCGGGGGAGATGCTGACGTCGCCGCGAAAGGGCCAATCCAGCGCGATAATCAACACAATCACCAGCGCCAGCGATGCCGCCACCGAGGCGGTCATCACCAGGTGCATGCGAAAATCATGGAAGCCAAATAAGTAGGTATAGGCGGTGGTAAGCGCGCCGCTCAGCACGATGATCCACCAGATAACCGGCGGTATATGGCCGCTGACCGCGGTCAGGCGGCTGGAGCGTGCGCGGTACAGCTCATTGAGCGTGCGCAACAGTTCGGCCTGGATTACGGCTTCGCCCAGATTGGCCGGTTGCAGCTTGACGATCGCAACTTGTACTTTGCGCAGTGGCTCCCAGCCCTGCTCGGGTGTCTGCCCAGCCTCCTGCTCGGGCCACTCCTGTTCGACCACGATTTTGACGTAATCGTCGATGTCCTGGCGGATGGCGCTACCCATGTCATTCGGCAATCCCTGGGTATCGCGGTAGATGCTTCCTGCGTAGTCCGCCTCGCGGTCGACGATCACACCAGCCTCGGTGAAGGATTCCCAGGTCGCAATCGCAATGAAGGCGAGCAACACGGCGTAGGTCACACTAATCACGGCGATCGCGAAGCCGGCTAGCTCGTTATGGGCGCGTCGAACCTCGACCTTTACCAAGCGGTCGAACAGCCATAGTCCGCCGCAGGCTGCGCCCACGAAAAGTCCGACCACGATCGGTGCCCATATCCAAGTCGGGTTGTTGTAAATCCAATCGACAATCATTCCTGGTCTGCCACCGCCGCCTTAATCTTACTCGCGACGAAGAAAATTACCCGCGCTTGTAATAGCACCGCGGCAGACTACACCGAAAGGGCGCCGACGCCGCGGAGCGTTTCGCCGAGCCAGCCCGAGCTTCAGCCACATTTAATGTGATACTTTAATTGCCTGCGCGATCGTATTGGGCCAAGCACCAACCGAGCCTTGGATTGTGACTGCGATACCAGGTTGATGGGAGCAAGTATGAACAGGACACTTGGAATAGTCGAGGTGCTAGCCTGCGCCGGGGTAGCGCTGCTGCTTGCGCTGGAGGCTAGTCGCTGGTGGATGTTGAAGTGGCGGCGCATCAGCGAGGCGGTTGAGCTGCTGCGATCTAGCAATGCGAGCCTTAAGTCGCTGTCCGCAGGGTAGCAGCGGCGGGACCAGGCGGTGGCCCTGCAGGTTGTGTAGGAAAGTCGATAATTAAGTGGCGATTTTGTTGCTGTTGACAGTCACGGTACCCTGCGCTAATATAGTTACATGCTGAGCTTTGATGAATTCGACCGCCAGTTCCCGACCGATGAAGCGTGCAAGGCGTACATCGTAGCGAAGCGCTGGCCCAACGGCGTGCGCTGCCCTCGCTGTGGACACAGCTTCGGGAATCGCGTTTATGCGCTCAAAAAGCCGTTCACTTGGACCTGCTGCAATGTCGAATGCGGCGGGCGTAAAGGGTATCGCTTCTCGGTGACTAGCGGAACAATCTTCCAGGACACAAAGGTCTCCCTAAGAATTTGGTTTAAGATCGGCTATCTGATGCTGACTGCCAAGAAAGGTATCAGCTCCCTACAAGTCCGCCGTGTCATTTTCGGCGAGGATTCCGGTACGGACTGGCGGACCGCCTGGTATATCTGCCATCGCTGGCGCTGCGCCATGCGCGGAGATGCCTTTCCGCTCGAAGGCGAAGTAGAGGCCGACGAAACCTTTATCGGCGGCAAGGATGCAAACCGCCACTGGGATAAGAAAAGCGCTCAGCGTCGCAAGGCCGATCCGCGCGGGCCACTGGACGAGAAGATCGGCTACGGTAAGGTCGAAGTGCTCGGAGCCATCCAGCGTAAGGGTAACGTCGTGGCCAAGGTCGTGGGCGGCATGGATGCACCTACGCTCGCATCGTTCGTCCGCCAAACTGTCAGCGATGACGTAACCCTGCTTGCGACCGACGAAAACCCGGCATATCGCTATGTAAGCCGTAAGCTGAGCGCTCGGCATGAAGTTGTCCAGCACGGTCGCAGCGAATACGTGCGCGGGAACGTCCACACCAACAACATCGAGAACTTTTGGTCGCTTCTGAAGCGAGGGGTGGTTGGAACCTTCCATAACGTCAGCAAGGACTATCTGCCGCTCTACCTCAACGAGTTTTCCTTCCGCCACAACAACCGACAAAACCCCGACGCCTTCGGGGAGATGGTAACGACGTGCAGTCACTAGCGGGGGCCCCGTGGCCGGTCTAAAATACCGGCATGACCACAAAGCGATCCAAGCCGCCAAAGCCGATCAGCGAGAAGCAGCGGGCCGAAGACGAAAAGCTCCGGGAGAAGCTGCGCCACGCCGACCTTAAGGTCTTCGATAAGGCGTTGGAGAAAGCGATCCATAGCACCATCACAAAACGCATATCTTAGGAATCTCGGGCGCCGCGTCTGGCCATCTCCGTGATCTCCTTCAGCTCTCCTTTTTTCAGGCTTAACAACAGCATCCGATTATTTCGGTCCATGCTCTGAATTGCGCGGTCCTTCGGAACATCCGGGCCGCCCGCGCGTTCGCGCCTAAAGTGGCGCGCAGCGGCTCCGACGAGCAGATCCGCCATTTGGAGAGGGACGTCCTTGGCCTTATCGCCGAAGCCCATTTCGCCAAGAACGCCGTCGCTGTCGATCTCTTTGACAATCCTGTAGTAAATGTCCGCGGCGAAGCCTTCTGAGCCTTTTTTGGCGGTCGAACAGAAATTCAATCGGGCGTGGTAAAGCTGGCCCCGTAAAAGTGCGGCTCCACTTCACCAATCCTTCTAGGCAAAAATAACTGCAACAGTGATACATATTTCGGAATTCGGCCTGTAGCGACGGCAAAAGCTCGCTCTCATAATCCTCACGAAACACGCCATATGCGATGCCGAGAGTAGCGTGCTCGCCAATAACTGTGGTTAGCCTCTCCATAAAGCGATCACGTTCGGGTGTGGGCCAATCCCAAGGGGGCTGGCGTGCCATGAAATCGGTATAGTGAAACACCTCTAGGGAACGTTCATTCTTGTCGCGCTTAGTCGCTAAGATCCGATTCCACTCAAGCTCTGCCGCCGCCCACGCTTCGTAGGTCGCTAGCAGGCCGCCGACTACCACGAGATCGGATTCATCATGGGTCCCGCTCTCGTCAAAGAAGGCATTGTGGGGTTTAACAATTAAGGTCATCAATACACGATGTTTCCGGTCCGCAAGCCGGACTAGCACGGCTGCTCCCTGACTGTCGATTGCAACAAAATCGCCAATTAAGTTGACATAATATTTCTTATGCGAAGTCAATCCGAAGCGAAGCCATTCAAGGTCAAAGAAGCCGCAGGTCACCAGCCCGCGGGCCTGGATGAAACCGGACAGTCGGCCCAGCAGCGACATCATCATGCTGAAAATCGTGCCACATGGGACAGCACTAGACCGGAAAGTCCGTCGCCGTAGCCTATCAGCACCTGCACAAACAGCGCCACGGCAGAATAATCCCATTGGCAACGGTGACTGCTGGTATCCAGCGTCTCGAAAGTGGCTAGGCTCAGACGAGGCGAA